>Ga0222668_1000159_pt1 | contig 48286 bp, 23 predicted proteins | sample AntAcemetagen728_FD_179823 | JGI IMG/M metagenome (GOLD analysis project Ga0222668, IMG submission 179823) | Saline water microbial communities from Ace Lake, Antarctica - #728 | ecosystem: Environmental > Aquatic > Non-marine Saline and Alkaline > Saline | place: Antarctica: Ace Lake...
AGTTTGCATCTTTCCCAAAGAAGATCGCACGTCCCTTTTCAGCATTACCGGTCAGACGCATTGCTGAGGAAGGTGCATTTTGCTTTTCTGTTGGTGCAGACAGTTCTGGTGCCCAGGGAACACTTAAATGTTCCAGTCGGAGCGGTCTCTCATATGGATCGAAGTCTGCCTGGTAGGAAGCATCCAGCAGCATCTCACCAGCCCGGCTGTTAGTGATAATATCAATTTCAAGTTTCACGATCTCAGTTGGCAGTACCTGCTCACGACCGCCGCGAGGCAGGTCTTGTCCTGGAAGTTTCTTACCGGAAACGTTCATTTCTACAATTTGCCGAGTCCCCTCTGCCTGGGACGCTTTCTTGGCTGATCCACAACGCACAATAAAAGGAGACTCTCCTGTAAAACGCAGCCTGACCTTCTTACCGGGGAGCAACAGTTGAGTACGCAGGGAAAGTCGTCCTCGTTCACGTATTAACTTTAGCAGTCTTGCATGTTCACTCGACCCATTCGTCAAAGAAAATGCAACCTGGCTGTCGACATGCGGTAACCACCCGGACCAGGCTGGTTGATCCTCTCCCTCACGTGTCCATTCTGCTGAAACACCACTCAGATCACACGATAGCTCAACCGTCTCGCCCGTAGATTCAGAACCTGAGTCCAGTCCAGTAACTCCAGGTAATGAGATGCCGTAACGGGCTCGCCAGGGTAGAGGAGCAGTAGAGAACGTCACAGTTCGTCCGTCCTGAGAAATACGGCTGGAAAAAACCTTTTGCTCCTGACGAAATGCATTTTTCTCGGCTTTAACCAATTCGTAGCCAGGCCAGATCCATTCATGCTGGTCACCCTCCCGCACGAAGGTTCCGACCTCTAGTCGAGGCTGTCCAAGTTTCCTTGGGTCAATGGGCGCATCAAAGGCAACCGAAAGCTCCAAAGGGCTGGAAGGCCAGATACAAACGGGCTGGGGTACGCTGCGCTCGTAGCTGATTTTGTAGAGCAGCCCCTGCGCTGCAGGACCGGCTCCCCAGTCTGGGTGGCCACTGTGGCAGGTTACGACCAGATCACCCTGCGGGGAAACGGTCAGATCCGTTGGGAGTCCCTCAAATGACAGAAACTGTATCTGTTTTCCCACATAACCGGCACGAGTTTTGACCAGTGGAGCACGCCATAATTTGCCACGGGAAAACCCGGTCACCAGTGCATTCCCTTCCCAGTGAACTGGTCCAAAAGGGGATCGGTGTGCCCGCTTTTCATTAAAACGAAAACCACAGGTAGACTGGTGCTGCGGGGAGAAATCCACAATAGCAGGTTCATCAACGGCATCGGGGAAATATTCCGGATGCCGAAATGGAAATCCGTAATGTCGACCGGGGATCACATGCAGTAGTTCATCGCGTGGATTTCCTCCAGGAAACCAGGTATCTCCCTCCTGATCGGTGGCGAACAGATCGCCATGCTGATTGATATCCAGACCGATCACGAATCGTGTGCCTGTCGCCAGAACTTGACGTTTTTTGCGATCAGGAGAAACTTTAAGGATCGTGCCCCGTTCGCTATGAATATCGTAGTGTGGTTTCCCTTTTGAATCCAACTGCCAGGCATTGTTATACGACATACACCCCAAGCTGAAATAGAGGTTTCCCTGCTTATCGAGCGCGATACCAGCAGCGTCGTTACGGGTGTCGCTGTTGATTTTCTCCCGCTCCCAGCCTGAGACAATCGTCTCGCTGACATCTGCTGTTCCATCACCATCTGTGTCTTTTAGTAAGGCTATTTTGCCTCGAACAGCCAGATAGACACCTTCTGAAGTCGGTAAGATTCCAACGGGGGTTAGCAAGTCGCCTGCTTTCGACCAGTAAACATCTGCTCGGTCTTCTATTCCATCACCATCAGTGTCGATTAATACATGTACCCGCCCATCATATCCGGCCGCATACAATCGACCGTCTGGACCGTATTCCAGACTGTTAATGTTTGTCAACTTCACTGGTAGACGCTGTATGTGGAGACCAGGAACCAATGCTTTAACGCGGGGCTCCTTGCCTTGGGATTCTCCCGAAGATGCTGTCAGTGCCAATATAGCCATGATAGCCCCGCACAAGAAAGTAGATCGAAAATGAATCGAATGTGTCATTGTTTTGCCTCCGTACGTACCTTCTGAACTAGATCACTCATCACAATCGCGGAGATCAGGCTCGCATAGGTGCCTCCCCCTGTTTGAGCATCCTGATGAATCTGCAGTACTATTGCAGCGTCCGCAGGCCTCAATGGACGCCCCAGCGCAAACTGCACCACTTTCCAGGTCAACGTCTCGCGAACCCGCTCGCTTGCGGCCAGCAGATCCATCAACTCTGCCGGAGTGCTGTACTTCACCGGTTGAGCCGTTCCTGGAATCAGAATTTCTCCATCGCTGCGCAGTCGATTTTTATATTCATCGATGCCGTGAAAGGCCCCAATGCCATCGAATTGCTCCAGCCCAAAGGCCAGTGGTTCAAATCGGACATGACAGCCTGCACAGGCGACATTCGCCATCCGCTTTTCAGCGATCATCCTCTGCGACAATCCCGGTCGGGAGGGTACGGGAGTCGTATCAACGCCCGGAGGTGGTGCACCAATCACGCCGCGCAATACATCTTTCAGCACAAACAGACCACGGGTAACCATCGAGGCATCATCGCCGCCAATCGTGAGAATACTCCCCTGCGTCAGCAACCCACCCCGCGACGGAACAGCCGACAGATCGTATCGTTGCAGTCCGTTCCCCCTGGGTTTCAGTCCATAGTGCCGGGCCAGTCGCGGCGTTGCGAAAGTCACCTGGGCATTGAACAGATCGGAAAGTGGTCTGTTCTGTTCCCAGGTGATTTCCTTGAAAAACGCCAGTGTCTCGGCACGCATATCAAGTCCCAGCGCTGGTTCCCATTCCGGAAAACGCTTCTCGTTCGGTCGCATGTTACTCAGACGATCGAGGTTGAGCCAATCCGTGATGAACTGCGTTGACTGCTGCACTGCACGCGGATCCTTGAGCATTCGCTCTACCTGCTTTCGGCAGAAATTACGATCAGACAGTTTGCCGGCCTGGGCCGCCTTGAGCAACTCTTCATCGGGAGGGCCACTCCAGATGATGTAACTCAACCGCGAAGCCAGTTCATAATTACCAGCGGAGAGTGCCGTTCCGTCACCGCGTTGCGTTTCGATACGATAGATAAAGCGCGGCGACTGCAACAGCGCTTCCACCATCAGGGAGACCGCCTCTTCATAGGTTCCACCGGCGCTGGCAATCGTGGTCGCAATTCCGCTGTAGTTGTTAATTTCACGTTCCTCAAGTGGGCCACGTAACAACCATTGTCCCATCGCCGCCACGAATTTTCGCAGCGTGGCATCCGTATTGAGGCTCTGCGATCTGGAAAATCGTTGCGCGAATTTCAACACATCCATCCGCTGGACAATCAGCTCCGCCAGTTGCGCATAAGCCTGCACATGCTTCAGGTCCACATTCAGGTTGTACGCGGTATTGCTGAAACCATCCGCTCGTAAATCAGGCGGCAGCAGCTCATAAGCTTGTTCACTGATGTCTACGCCGACCGTGCTTTTGACCGTTTCGATGTATTCCGGAATCGTCAGTCGCTGCACCCAGATCTCCTGCGCACTACTGTTCCCGGTATAGAGCGCAGGATCAATCATGCTTACCGACCAGACCGCGCCCCCGTCCAGCCACTGTTTGAGTAACACTTTTTCTGCAGGTTTCAATGGTGTGTTTCCGGGAGGCATATCGCCGGACTGAATCTGCTCCCACAACAGGCTCTTATCCGCAGCGCCCGGTACAATGACTTTCCCGCTCTCGCCTCCCGCCAGTGCTGTCTGTTTATGGGAGAGATCCAGCCCCCCTTTCCTGCTGGCACTGTCATGACATTCCAGGCAGTTCCGTGCCAGCAGTGGCGCGATTTTTGTTTCAAACACCTGCCTCTCTTTCGCCTGAGCCAATTCGTGAATCTGTTGCTCGGATAGTTTTCCTTTGGCCCCGGCGTGATAATTCCGGGCCACTTCCTCTTTAGTCAGAGCGCGGCTGTAAACAGCGACCAGATGTAACTCCCCTTGCCAGGGACGATCACCGGTCGCCTCATTCGCCAGTGATAAAGGAAATGATTGATCCCAGCCGGAAAAGTTCCCTTTGATCTGCTGACTGGCCTGCGGTTTCGCGTTCAGATAAAACTGAGCCCTGCCAGCAGCATCGCGAGTGAAGACCACATGCGTCAGTTGAGGCTGCACCGTACGGTCCGGTGAAGCCAGGGACGGAATACCATTTCCGCTGGTGGCCGTCGTGCGTAACCGCACATCATAGCCTCTGCCTTCCTGACCCAATGTAAAGTTCCGGTGGCTGGTATCACTGGATAGCGAGAGAATCCGCGCTGGCCCCTGCTGTTGATCGTTGGCCGGCTTCAACCAGACTTCCAGAGTGCAGGCGTTCGCACGCTTGAGGGATTTGAAGATTTTGGTCGCCGGTTCCACAGACTGAATCCGGGCTGCCCCCTGCACAGTTAAAGCTCCGGAATGCCACTTGATGTCGGACTGTTTTTTGATCTTCAGGTTCAGCGGTTGACCGACGCCCGACCGATCCTGAATCAGATCCCCCCTCCCCTCTTCGAACGTATATAAAACCTGCAAATCACTTGTGACTCGCGGTGTTTCCGCAGCGTGCAGGCTACCCGCAATCTGCATTGTGATTGCACAGCACAGGAACAGAGTGTCTTTTATTCTTGAAACCATATTTTTCGAATGATTAGGCTTGCTGATTTCCAGTCCATCTGGAGTCTTGTTTGTGGATCTTATAATCATCAAATAACCCAATCTTATCTCCTCAGACTCTAATTTCATAAAAAATACCAGAACACGTAACCAAACTTTACTTCGTAGCCAGTGCACAAATCGCTTACCTGATGACTGGAACCTTTCGCCAGCCTGTGAAGCTTTCAGTAAATTCACGGAACGAAAAGCACCAGACGACCAGCTTCTTGCCCTTCAGATTGTCCCTTCGGCGCAGGAGTTCGATTCGGGTTGTGGTCGCACCGGAACCGCGAACGCCGATCAGGTCGACGGGAAACCCGAACTGCTTTGCCAATAGGTCCGGAAGCCCCGCGCCACGAGCGTGTAGCGTCGGATCGTGAAATACCAGTGTGTGACTGTCCCCAATCAATAGTACCGGGCTCTGCCGATCGGTCTGCACCGGCGTCAGGTCGCTGCCACTACCGATAAACGTCAGCGGCAGAGTTTCCTTCACTGGATTCGCTTCGTCAATTATCCGCGCCAGATCACCGGTGATCTCCCCATTCCGCACCTGCGATGCGTACTTTGTCCGCGTTGATTCGCGTAACCAGGGTTGTGTCTCGAAACATCTGGCAATCTGCTCTGCGGCGAGTGCCGCACCTCGGCCAGACCAGTGCGTGTCAGTCTTACAGTACAACAGACCGTTGGAGTCATTCCGGTGTTCCAGAAACGTCGGCAACAGATCGAGAACTGCAACCCCCTGGTCTGCGAGCAACTGGTAAAACCGGCGCAGCGTTTCATCCAACAGCACAGGCTTGCGGTTGTGGTACGAGCTGATCTGCTCGGGATACACGGCTGCCTTCGCCGGGACAGGAACCACCAGCAGGTGAATGCCCGCCTTGCGGAGCTGATTGTTAAAGTCAACAATCGCCGGCAGCGGGTCGGTATATTCTGGTTTGGCAGACCGGTTGACCTGAATCGCATCTTTGCCCCAGAATGGACCGACGCTGAGTGCCCGCAGTTCCGGTACGAAAAATATCCAGCCGTCCTTACCAGGCAATGCGCTCTGCTGTTCCTTCTCTGCCCGAACGACTTTAGCAGACAATTCATCACGAAATGACTGTACTGCATCCGGCTCAGCAGCGAAGGTCGGACCACAGATTACGGTCGCAATCAAAACAGACAGCGCAGACAATATTTTCATAAAATGCAGGTAATTCATCGAATGGGTACCTCTTCAGCCCAGTAAGCGGGCAGATCAATGAGTTTGAAATCGGGATCGTCTAGTTCCAGTCGGGTGAAACGCCCATATTGTTCCTGGACCTCATTCCACGGCTTGAGTTTGAACTTCACCTGCTGACCCGATTGAAAGCGGGCAGCATCCGTCAACTGATTCTCGCGCATGCCCCACGTATAGATCACAACTTCCCTGTTCACTGGCGTGCCATTCTCGGAAATGACGTTCGCAAGATGGATCGACGTGACCGCATCGCGATAGGGAACACTTCCCGGCTTGGGGACGCCCGCTGTCTCTGCGACTTTTCCCTCTGCCAGCCAGTCATTACTGGGTAGCGAGGGCGGGAATTCGTTTTTTTCTTTCAGTGGCTTCGATGCGGGTTGTTTGAGCGGGATCCTTTTCCAGTCGCCGACAGCGAGTTCGCGAATCGCAAACTGCCAGATAACTACTCGTTTCCCTGCCAGTCGATCCTTCCCACGGGCCAGGTCCAATGCCAGCGTCTTCCGTGTCGCATAAGCGCCTGCATCGTTCTGGGCAATGCGGTCCACAGGCCGCTGCATCTTATAACTCAATTGCTCAGCCAGTCCCGCAGATTCCCCCCAGTGCATACCGTTCAGCGAGTAAATATTCGTAAAACTGTCTCCCAGCAGGAGCACGTCCGACGTTGGGTTTGACTTCCAGAAATCACCATCAGACTGAAGCACTTGGTGAATTGTAACCGCTTGTCGTGAATAAAGTGTCTGGTTTTCCGGGAGTTGCATCATCACAGCGATATCACCGAAGTTATTGATCTCGCATAGTCGCTCTTGATAGCCAGTTACTGGGCATGGCTCGAATTCAATATATTGTTCCATGAATGCCTTGAGCTGGCCGGCTACGAATTCCATGGCATCAGGCGTCCAATGCGTATCGGTTTCCAGGTATTGTGGTTGACCGGTACGAATCTTCCGAGACAGTAGCGCCGATCCAGGATCGAAAACCAGCACCCCTTGTTCCTCTAGTTCCTGACGAAATTTCTGGTACGAAACATTTTGCAGGAGTCGATCATGATTGGTATAGCGGGTTGAGAAATTTTCCGCTTCCAGCATCGGCTTGACTGGAGTCGGCATCAGAATCAAACGGATTCCCCGTTGGGCCAGCTGTTTCTGAAAGTCAAGAATCGCCAGTCGCGGATCGGGTTGAGTCGGCGCCGCGTATTCATTTCCGGCAGCTGCCCGCCGGGCCAGTCGCGCCGGTTCAAGAAATCCAGGCGCCGTCAGGTAATCGAGCCCGGGCCGATAGAACAACCAGCCCTCTCGACCGACGTAGGCCATCTCGTTCCCGACTCCCCCCCAACGCGTTAATAACAACTGAGTGGGCGAAAGGATTTGCCGAGCCAGCCACGACTCATCTTCCAGACCATTTTCAAATTCATGGATCTGTTTCAGCAGAACTGCGTTCGAGGCAGTAATTTTATCGAGGACGTTATCTTGCGATTCAAGAAACACATCAGCAGAATCCGGCAAGGTACTGAGGAATCCGTCAGAATGCGGCACCGACGAAATCACACCACCGTCTCCGGTGTGTTGGAGTTCACTCAACAGCTGAATCGTCGGAACGAATATGAGCGTTCCCAGAAAGGTCAGGACCAGCGTCCACGCCAAAGTGGGACTGATCTTCGTAAAGCTGAGTTCGAGTTGGGCGATTTCTTCGCGTGTTAAGTTCAACATATCTGTGCTCTTCACATCCATCTTTGACCTCATCACCTTCACAGAACAATTCCACATCATCAAAAGATGAAGTAAATAAACGGGTTATAGGCCTGCGTCGTCAGTACGATCAAAGAAGCCCAGAACAATCCCAGTGCCAATGCGGCCCGGGGCCATGTGATGCGACCGGTGAAGTCCCAGGTTTGTGGACAGCACCACGTCACCAGCGCCGCCACGGTGAGCGAGATGACATAATAGGGCTGATAGATCAGCCCGGCGATCAGATCCGATCCGGGAACGGCATCACCCAGGCCGATCAAAACTTCGCAATAGGCCAGCGCCTGCGGCAGCGTTTCCGCCCGGAAAAACACCCACGCAAAGCAGACGATGACGAACGTGATCGCGGTCTTCACCGGTCCCGGCAGGTGCCGGTAAAAGCTGTCCTTCCCCTGGGCCCGTTCGAATCCCAGCATTCCACCGTGGATGGCTCCCCAGATCACGAAGTTCCAGGAAGCCCCATGCCACAGCCCGCCGAGTACCATCACCGTTGCCAGATTCGAATAGGTGCGGAGCGTTCCTTTGCGATTGCCTCCCAGCGGGATATATAAATAGTCGCGGAGCCATGTCGACAGCGAGATATGCCACCGCCGCCAGAAATCGGTGATCGACTCTGCCTTGTAGGGGGAATCGAAGTTTTTGGTAAACACAAATCCCAGCATCAGCCCCAGCCCAATCGCCATGTCCGAATAGGCGCTGAAGTCGAAGTATATCTGAAAGGCGTAGCCGACCACTCCCATCCAGGCATCAAATGTACCAACCGCTCCGGCATTGAACACCGTATCCGCCACTTTTCCACAGGCATTGGCCAGCAGGATCTTTTTGGCCATTCCGAAACAGAAGAAAGTCACACCGCGTGCAAATTTCTCAGATGAATAAGTTCGATACTGTAGCTGATCGGCGACGTCCTGAAAACGAATAATGGGTCCGGCGACCAGTTGGGGAAACATGGCCACATAACAGGAAAAATCCGTAAAGTTCCGAACTGCGCGGGCTTCCCCTCGGTAGATGTCAATCGAATAACTCATCGACTGGAAGGTATAGAAACTGATTCCAAGCGGCAGCGTCAGATGGAAAAATAGTTGCCACTGCGCGTCGTCGAAGCCCAACCAGGTCATCAGAGCGTTGTAAGAATCGATCCCAAAATTGAAGTACTTGAAGAAACCCAGCAGAGACAGGTTCGTACAGATCGAAACCACCAGTGCCAGCTTCTGACGACGGGAACGGGATCCCCTCGGAATCAGCAGCGTCGGCGGTTCCAGGCTTTCCCAGGGTCGACACCCGGCAATCACCAGTCCACAGACGTAATCGATCACGGTGGACCCGAACATCAGCAGCACGAACAGCGGATTGGCCCAGCCATAAAACAGGTAACTGACCAGCGTCAGCAGCAGATGCTGCGCCCGTCGCGGCACACTGTAATACAACAGCAGCACCAGCGGTAGAAAATAGAAGACGAATAAGTGTGAACTGAAAACCATTGTTCCGCTTCAACAATCAAAAAGTAATTTCAAAGATTTCAAACAGACAACACGGCCTCTCAGAACGAGAGCAAACCTCCCGCCCTGAGGCCGGGGGGCGATCATGGGCAGGGGGCATCCCTACTTCTTTACGGACGGACTGACTGCATAATACCGCGGCGCCAGCAGTTCCATGTCGCTGTCGAACTCATCCCGGCAGACGAACGACTGAAGCTGCGGATTCTCCTCGAATAGTTCGACCTTCAGTTTCACTTGTGTCCCCGGCTTCATTCCGGCAATCGGCTGCGGCTGGCCGTCGAGCAGCGCCCACTCGGAAACAAACAGGTCGCGTTCCTTCAATCTGCCGTGCAGCACCTGGGAGACGCGGTATTTGCTCACGACCAGGGCGGCACGATACGGCTTGATTTCATTGAGGGTCGGGACATGAGACTTCGCGACCAGTTGGGCATTGACTTCAACCTGAGGCACCCGGCTTCGCGAACGTATCAAATTCTGATACTGCCGGGCATTGCGCTCGACTTCGTCCGCCGCCAAAGCTCGATTGTAGATCGCCACCCCTTCGAGGGTTCCGGACCAGTCCCGGTGACCGTCGAATTCATCGCCGAACAGCAGGTGCTGTGTTACCCAGTTGGAAAGGTCGCTGCGGATCTTGTTCTCCTGAAAGACCTGCTTTCCGTCAACATAGGCTTTGATCTCACCGGGACGGAACGTCACAGCGAAATGCAATTGCTGCGGCCTGATCGTACATAAATTCAGTTCAGGATTGACCCCGTTCCCTCCAGTTTGCGGTGTTCGCAGGCGCAGAACCAGTTTGTCGCGATCCTGCCCTAACGTGAAGTTGCGGCTGCCGGCATTTTTCGAAAACGTGACGATCCGAGCCGGGCCGGACTGGTTGAGGTGATCGGTCCGGATCACCGCTTCGATGGTCAGCTGATTCGTTTTCTGGCAAGCACGCTGTAAATCGGAATCGGCGTCTTCCACCAGGAAGGTTCCCCCTCCCAGCACCATCGCACCATCGTGATTGAATCGTGCCCGACCGCGCGGTTGGAGATTAAAACTGCGACTCGCGCCGCCTTCACCAACCGGGATGCGATTGGACGCCCCGGCCGTTTCGAAGAGGTATTGTAATCCCTCTCGATTACTGGGCCACGCTAGCGGTGTAATCTGCACGGCCTGGGGAGACATACGGTTGGGGCGCTGAGCGGCATCGGTAATCCCGTGCAGGTGCAGCGTATCGGCCTGCGACAGCTTGCCTGCCAGTTCCAGGATCAGCATTGTCCCTTTCTCATCGACGGACGAGCGGTTCACCTTCACGCGGGAGTCGAGACTGGCCGACAGCTGATCAATTTTGATCGGTTCGTCGAATTGTACCATGATTTCGCGATCACTTTTCAGCCATCCCCCCAGCAGTTTCGGCGGGGCGCCCGGCTCCACCGTCACCAACCCGTTCAGTTGCTTTCCGTTGTAAGTGGCCTGGACCTGGTACTCCCCCGGACGGGTATAGGTATGACTCGTCCGCGGCCCATTGGCCGTTCTGTCGTCACCAAAGTCCCAGTGCCACGCTCGCCGCGCGTCCGTCGCATTTAGAGACACCGTGTGAGGGGCCTCGCCGGAATGCTGTCCGAGTTGCATCGTTGCCAAAAAGACATCCGGGAAGCGGTCAGTCCCCTTGTGAAACGAATACCGTACCGGCGTTCCTGTCAACTCCAGCGTACGGGGATTGAGGGGCGCTACGAATATATCGTAATCAGAACGGAAGTGATCGTGCTGGTTGGGTGAAGCTGCACAGGCAAACAGGCGACCGTCCCGGGCCACCATCGGAAAGTAGAGGTAACTGCGGTTCTTAGGCATGCGAGGGTCATGCTTTTTGAGTATTGGACTTACTTCTCGGGTCGCAAGATCGATGCGGTTAATCGGCCCCCCCGAACCACCCATCCAAAAACCCCAGCGACCATCGTGTGTAAAGTAGGGCTGGCAGCCACCAAGACGTTTCTGATTTGTAATTCCTAAACTGGATGCATTAAACAGCGAAAACGATGGCGAACCGGTGGTTGCGTGAGACCTGGTGGCATTGATGAGAAAACCGTAGGCGGGAAGCCCACTGCCAGTCATCTTCGTGCTCCCTCCGTTGCGAAGATCTAACTCCTGCGTGAATCCGTTTCCATCGATGTAAAACAAATGGTCATTGTCGATCCAAACCGCCGCCCGGTCTTCGTAGTAGGCGCGGGCCGAATCCACAACCCGCCTGTCGCTATTGCCATCGCTTCGTAGCAGATGAAGCTGAATATTTCCTTTGGATGCTTGATTCTTAACAGAATACGTATGAGTCCCGGCCGGATAGCTGAGATAGACTAAACGGGTCCCGTCGGGAGAAATATGCGGGCAGAAATGATCGCGCCCTTTTTCATCAGGACTGATCTGCCGCAACCCCGATCCGTCCAGATCGCGGCGGTAGAGCCGCCAGCGTCCACTCCGATTCGATTCCCAGACAACAAAACCAGCCCCCAGTTGCGACATTTTCTTCCAGCCTTCCTGCGTCTGCTCGTCTGGCTTGTTCGCGCGTGTTCGATCTGCGGTGAGACTTTGCAGCAACGCAATGCAGGCCAATATCGCAACAGTTCGGACCCAGGCGCCTGCCACAGGTCTCCCAGCCCCTCCGGAATGAATAGTCTTAGACATGAGGTCTCCTTGATTCAGTTTCATGAGAAGAAAGTCTGCGTGATTTCGAATAGCTCCCGTCAATCAGTCGTTTATTAAATATGGCCACGACTGATCTCAACTGTGACATAATTCTGGCCACAATTGAGAAAATATTCTGGAATTGCCAAAGGCCCTCTGTATGCAAGTGCAGCGAATTGGTGCAGGACGATGAAATCTGCTAATATTCTCAAAAGAGTTGTTACACCTGAAGGGGCAAATGACCATATTAATTAGATATCCCTGCACTACATAAAGATCTCTCATCAGATTCGCCCCAGCAGAAACACAGGTCGGTCCAGTGGTAGAATCATTTGACATATTGGAATTCAACACGATTGTGTGGCGCACGCAGTCTCGGATCAGGGCATTCATTGCCGGGATGGGGGCCGCTGCGCATGAAGTCGACGATCTGGCACAGGATGTTTATCTGGAAGTCTATCGAAACTTCAACAAGATGCCCGTCGATGTGGTACCGGAACGCTGGATCAAGGGGATCGCAAAGAATGTCTGTTTGAATCATTTCCGTTGCTCGGCCCGGCGTGGGCGACTTCATCGGGAAGCCCTGGCAGAGATTCTGGCAACTACCCAGGGGCGGTTGGATCCGATGATGGATGCTTACTCTGTGAGTAGCGTACTGAGTGACTGCATTGTTAAGCTACCATCAGATCAGCGGCAATTAATCGAACTGCGATACCAGGAAGACTTCACTTCCACGATGATTGGAAAACGTCTCAATTCGACAGCCGAAGCAGTACGAATGTCACTGTCCCGCATTCGTACCGCCCTCAAGAACTGCGTTGTCCGCACTTTAGCCACTACGGGTGAGTAATGGGGAATCAACGCGGCGACGTCAATTAGAAATCGGAAAGATCACTCTCAGAGACCCCACCAAGGGGCAGCACAGCTGGTCAATAAATGAGGACCCGGACGGGTATGGACGATATTCGAAAACTGATAGGAAGGTTCGTTGAGAATCGCGACAGCCTCTCCGATGAAGAATTGGAGCATCTGGTAAGCGGGCTCCGCGCGCAACCCCACCTGGCTGCCGAGTTAAAAGACCATCTGAGTATCGACGACCTGCTGGCACAGACATTCGATCTGACGCGCTGGCACTTTCTCCCCCAAGTCGACCAGCGCCTCCGTGACGAGTCGCGCGACTTCACCGGACTGATGTCAATCTCGCTCGACAGCGAAAATGAAAGCGGCCGCCAGCGCGGAGAAAAACAGAAATCCCAGGCACGGAACGGTCATCCGGTCAACCGGGCTACGAATGATCCCGCCCGCAAACGACGGTTGTTCTGGTCATTGACGGTCGCGTCCCTCCTGCTGATCGGGGGTGTCTTACTGACGCCGCTGGTCATGCAGCAGCACGATGATCGGATCGCGCATCTGGAAGCAACAACAGGGCAGGTACGCGTGATCCCTCAACAGAAAGGTGAAGAATCAGCCAGCACAAACGAAATTCATTCTGGCGATCGGCTGGAAACATCCGTGGAATCAACCGCTGCGATCCGCTATCCCGACGGCACGACAGTTCAGATCCAGGCAAACACGTCGATCACCTTTACCCCGCACGAAACCGGCAATGATCAGAAACGGTTAAGGCTCGACCGCGGTCAACTCTCGGCAGACGTCGCTACTCAGCCGTCTGGCAGACCGATTATCTTCTCATCGCCTGATGCGCAGGCGGAAGTACTGGGAACGAAGCTAACTCTGACAGTCAAGGACCGCGAAACACTTTTGAATGTCACCGAGGGCCGCGTCCGACTCACGCGCACGACCGATCAGAAATCAGTCGTGGTTGCCAGGGGGGAAATCGGAGTTGCCGGACCGGACACGCTGGTGAAAGCGCCCCAGTCCTGGCCATCCGATCGACAGGGGCTCATCTTTCTGTTCGAGACGAACGAACGGCCGAACCAGGTTAATAGCGTTACGAGCGGCATGAACCGTAGCTACACGGTTCTTCCACGTGGCCGGGCACGTTTAAATCATGACGGCGCGATGGTACTCACCGGCGGGGCATTTTTGGCCAACGATGTTGACGGAGAGATTCTGGCAGAATGCCGGCGCACCAACCAGTTGAGTGTGGAAGCCACCATCATTCCCTCTTTAGCCAAGCAGTCTGGTCCCGCACGGATTGTTACTTTTTCGACCGACATTAATCAACGCGATTTCACGCTGGGTCAGCAGGGGAATCAATTGATTGTCCGGATTCGGACCCCGCAAACGGGACGCAACGGTATTGGGGATACGACAACAGGAGTTCCGGTTGCTACCTTAATGCCGGGAGAGGCCAACCATGTCATCGTCAGCTACAAACCTGGCCGACTGGTATGTTATCTCAACGGAAAACAAGTGTATGAAGGCGATCAGATCCAGGGAGATTTCCGGGACTGGTCTGCCCAGCACCTGCTCTTTGGAGATGAATACGGGGGCCAACGAGACTGGTCCGGAACACTGGAAGGGGTTGCCATCTATAACCGGTTCATTGAGCCAGAGGAGGCCTCACGAAACACGCTGCAATATGACTATCAAAGGCGATCCCGTTCGGAAGTCCCACAGCTTCGCGTTCGTGCCAGCTTGATCGAAATATCAGCAATCCCAACGTCGCAAGCCATCCTTCCCCACCGTTCGGCACTGGTCGTTTACAAGTACCACATCGAGGAGGTACTTAACGGACAGACTGAGGCTTCGGACATCTACGTAGCCCACTGGGCTGTACTCAACGGGCAGCAGCAGCCCGTCGTGAAATTAAAAACGGGCACGGGAACCGAACTGCTGCTGGAGTCGTACGAACAAAATCCACAAGTGCAACACTATTTCTGTAGCGACGATTTTGACGCATTGAAAAAAGCGGTTGGTCAATCCTATCTGGAAGTACAACAATGAAAAACGAAACACTCTTGATACTCTTTGTCAGTTTGTTTGCCATCGGCCCCGCTTCCGGAGGGGACCGGCTGACGGAAAATCCACTCGTTAAAAAGGGGGGCGGACGTTCTGTCAATGAAGAGAATCACACTGCTACCGACGAAGCCTCTGCGTTCATCGCGTCCCAGAACAATGGTGCCACAACGATCTCCGGGGAACGTAAGAAGTGGCACAAAATCACTTTTTCATGGGCAGGCCCGATAACGAGTGAAACCGCTGATCCCAACCCGTTCACCGACTACCGACTGAATGTAATCTTCACTCATACTGAAACGGGAAAACACTACAAAGTCCCAGGCTATTATGCAGCCGATGGTAATGCCGCTGAAACCAGCGCTTCATCCGGAAGAGTCTGGCGCGCCCATTTTGCCCCCAGTGAGACAGGGACCTGGTGCTACGTCGTTTCGTTCCGCACCGGTCCAGACATCGCTGTCGATAACCTCGATGATGCCGGTTCGCGAGCTGATTTTTTCGATGGCGATTCGGGGACCTTCGATGTTGCTGCGACTGACAAGACCCGCCGCGACCTGCGTGGCCAGGGGCTGCTTGAGTACGTAGGTAAACATTACCTCCAGTTTGCAGAAACCGGGAAGTTTTTTCTAAAACAAGGGGCAGACGCTCCCGAGAATCTGCTGGCGTACCGTGATTTTGACGGAGATTTTAAAGATGATGGTATTAAAGACAATCTGATTAAAACCTGGAAACCGCATATCCGGGACTGGAAACCCGGCGACCCCACCTGGCAGAACGACAAGGGTAAAGGCCTGATTGGTGCAATCAACTACCTGGCTTCAGAAGGATTGAACGCTTTCTCCTTCTTGACGCAGAATATCAACGGCGATGACAAAAACGTCTTCCCGTATCTCAAATATAACGGTCGCTCGTGCCCGCAGGAGGATCGTCAGAGAATCGATTGCTCACGGATGGACCAGTGGGGAATCGTGTTTGACCACGGCACAAAGATGGGAATGTTCCTGCATTTCAAAACTCAGGAACGCGAAAACCAAACTCTGCTGGATGACAACACGGATTCACAACTCAGCATTGAACGCCGGCTTTACTATCGTGAGTTGATCGCTCGATTCGGACACAACCCTGCCCTTAACTGGAATCTGGGAGAGGAAATCGACACACCTAAGTCCCCCACTAACCTGAAAGCTGCCTGGGCACAATACATCGACGATACAGATCCCTACCGGCACCCCATCGTGATCCATAACGGTTCAGATCACTTGGACCTCATCGGCAGCTCCTCGAAATTGGCGGGGTTCTCCCTTCAGACTAATCGACAGGACTTTTCCCAAATTCATAATCGCATCAAAACCTATCTGAGCAAGTCAGCCCAGGCTGGCAGACCCTGGGTGGTGGCCTGCGATGAACCAGGCGATGCCACCCACGCTCTGCGGCCCGATGACGACGCCGGCTCTTCACACGTTGATGCACGAAAGAACGGAATCTGGGGAACGTTCATGGCCGGAGGATGGGGTAACGAATGGTACTTTGGTTACAGGCACGCTCAGAGTGACCTGACCTGCGAAGACTGGCGAAGTCGCGACGCCTGGTGGGACTATTGCCGATACGCACTTGAGTTTTTCGATAAGTCGAAATTGCCGTTTTGGGAAATGACCAGTAATGACGACCTGACCACCGTCCCGGATGACTATTGTTTCTTCAAGCAGGGCAAGGCTTACGTCGTTTACCTGAAAAACGGTGGAACAACCGAACTCGATCTACGAGACGCGACGGGACAATATGAATTGAAATGGTACGATCCCCGTCATGGTGGTAATCTGGTTGACGGGACTGTCAAAAACATCTCCGGCGGCGGCAAGCGAAATCTAGGATATCCACCGATTACTACTAATGAAGATTGGATCTTACTGATTCGTAGAGTTAAATAATAAATTCAAAACCAAGATGAATCATTATTTAGAATAGTCTAGAATGAGAAATCATAAATCCAAGCAGACGTTTAGTTCTCCAGGCACACAATCTCCAGAGTCATAAAGTGGCTGTTCTGCTCACCTGTTTCTTCACTATTTAAACAGTCATATGCAATAATAAAACACCTCAAACTACCGTGTTATCACGCGATTTGATTATGGGTATACATGGAGATTTAAAATGAAGAATATTATTCTTTTCCTTAGTATTCTATGTTCTTTTTCAACTGTTTCATCTACATACGCAGTTGAGGTTATGGAAGTCAACGAGGTTACTTTCAATTCATCAAAGACTTACAATAATCCCTACATTGAAGTCGACCTGTGGGTTACATTATCCGGTCCTGCTGACGAACGTTATTTAATCCCAGCTTTCTGGGATGGCGCAGAGGTGTTCCGCGTTCGCCTGGTCGCAACCTCGCCTGGTCAATGGACATGGTCTACAGGAAAGACAACCGATGACCCCGGGCTTGATAATCAGAGCGGGGTCTTTACGGCGACTGCTACGACCGAAAATCAAAAGCAGGTAAATCCAAACAGGCGAGGATTTATTCACGCAAATGGCACGACTTTAGAGTATGCCGATGGAACACCTTTTTTCTACACCGGCGACACGGTCTGGGTAGCATTTACTAAAATATTTCCATGGAATTCAGAGGGCATTGCCGGGATTTCTTTCCAAGACTATTTTTCAGAGCGAAAAAGGCAAGGCTTCAACGGAGTCAATGTGATAGCCAGTTATCCTACAGACACAACATCTTCGGCAGAGGGCGTATGGGCGCGTGAGGTTCGAGGGCAAAAGGTTTCAGAAACTGGCCTCGTTCCCTTCAAAATCGTTTCTGACAAAGCCGACTACACTCGCATTAACCCCGCATACTGGCAAGAGACGGACCGCAAGATGAAGTACTTATCCGAGAACGGGTTCATACCGTTTTTTGAGTCGGTTCGGCGTCATGAAATCTGGCCACGAAAGAGCACGGCTCAGAAGAACGCTTTCACCAACTATACAAGATATTTGATTGCGCGCTATGGCTGCTACAACATGATCTACAGTTGGCTCCATTGGGATACGGTAAATCGAGTGTACCCTGAATGGTTACCCCTCGTGACAAATGCCCATGCGTATCTCAAATCTAAAAACGACACAGGCAACATGCCCTATGGTCAACCCCGCACAGCGATGGCCTATGGAAGTAGTTTGCAGACCTGGGCCAAAGACGAACCCGCACTGTTGGACATGCATAATGTCAGCAATAAGCATCGTGACGAACGCATGTTTTTGTGGTTGCGAGACATCTATCGTGCCTCTCCGCAACTACCTGCGATGAATGTCGAACCCTACTACCCGGCGGTACCCGTCGGTAAAGTTGAAGGACTTGACGCCACTCAGATGGCACAGTTTCAAATGTACGGATCGGTATTGAATGGCGGATTCGGCGGACATGCGTGGGGTGACGCTTATTTCGGCGGAGTCGCTTTCTGGATCGACAAGAAGTACCCGATTCCACCCAGCGAACGGCAGCAGAAATATGCGCTCTCGAAGTGGGAGTCTCATGCGATGAAACATTTAAAGGATTTCGTTCTGGACAAGGAGCATGACTACCGAGTTCTGAAGCCCGCGTCTGATACCCACCTGGGAGACAGTCATCAAGATAGACATGCACTGGCACTTGCTTTAGATAACAAGAGTTTCGCCTTGGGGTTTTACACGAAAGGATTCCCAGCCACCTACATCAAAGATCTTAAGCCGAAAAGTGACTATCTTTTCGAATGGTGGCACGTCGAAAAAGGTGGTTGGCAAAGTGCGACTAACGTCCAATCGGACAGCAGCGGTAAATTAAACTGGCCTGACGTTCCTGATACATCGCGAAACTGGGGCTACCGACTCCGACTCAAGGAATACAAGCCTGGAGACGTCGCCAGCAAACCCAGACCTCTGAGTCTGGCAAACGCATCAACTTACAATAGCAATAGTGGCTGGGACGCAAGTGGAAAGTACGCTGTGAAACTGGTACACGATGGTGACAAAAAAACGAAAGCGCACTCTGCAACTCAGATAGCTGGAACAGAAGCCTGGATCCAATACGAATTTACAAAGCCTTACACGCTCACCCATGCAAGCATCTTGGAAGATAACGGAGGAAACCACCAAATCGACGATTGGAAAGTTCAATACTATAACGGCTCGTGGAAAGATGTGTTTGCCATGAAGAAATCCAATTCAGACTCTCTCCAGGATGTAGATTTTCCCAACATCGCAGATGTGACAAAAATTCGATTGGTTGTAACGACTCCTGATAGTCTAGATCCTAAGGCTGAAGTACTGGAATTCAAATGCTACGGATTTTGAAAGTGAGCTTTACGAACACACAAGTAATGTACACAACAAGCCGCACACGCGTACGTCAAGATGTTTTTGAATTTCCCCAGAAATAGTGGGCGCTCGACTGTCAAAAAATATTACCTTTCGGCTCACCTGAAGAAGTTACACAGGAGGTTGAGGAGCATATCAGAATTCTCAAGCCAGGCGGAGATTATGTCTTCACTATGTTTGAAACAGCAGGAACAGTTGGACAGTATTCATAAAACCCCAAGCCGACTACTTGCTGTCGGCGCGTCTTTTACTATTGGAAATATTAATGCGAACTCTATGTATCATGATCCTGTTACTGGTTGTTTCGTCTGGAAATCTGTTCGCAGCGAATCGGACGCTCGTTCGGAATGGCAAAAGTGATTATGTCATTTACCTTGCCGTTGATGCACCATCCTCCGTGCGGATGGCATCGAGGGAATTGCAAAACTGGCTGAAAGAGTCAACCGGCGCACGATTACGTATTGTGAACAAACCGGCAACACCAATGATCTCTCTGGGTGAAAGTAAAGAGACTCAATCAGCATCTCTCTTGGCAAAGCAGATTCCACTCGAAGGCTTCCGCATAGTGACGCGTGGAGAGAACATTTTCATTCTGGGAGTCGACACTTCCGACAAAGAGACAACGCCACAGGGAGGCATCAGCCAGGGTACGCTTTTCGGTGTGTATGCGTTTCTGGAACAACAGGTTGGTATCCGCTGGTTAGTTCCCGGTGCAGGAGGCGAATATGTACCACAACATAAAAAACTGATAATCTCAGATATTGACCTTACTGATTCCCCTGACTTCATCCGCCGCGTGTTGCCCTACACACAACAGCACCGCAGCGAAGTTAAACTCTGGCTGTTGCGCAACAGAATTGGTTCATCCATTCAGCTTATTCACGAGCATAACTGGAAACGTTCCATTCCTGCTGCACATCACGCGAAACATCCAGATTGGTTTGCCCTGCGCGATGGCAAGCGGGCTGTACCTGTGGGCCGGTATAAACTCTGTACTTCGAACAGCGAACTAGTGCGTGCGTACGCTGATGCAGCCATTACTGCCTTCGACAATAATAAAAATATGAAATGTTACTCTCTCTCTCCGGCTGATAGTGCAGGCTGGTGTGAATGTGACCAGTGCAGGCTGACCGATGAAATCGACCCGCTTGGCGAACAATCTATCACACCGCGCATCATTAGCTTCTACAACGCAGTGGCCAAACGTGTTGGGCAGAAACATTCTGATCGTATTGTTTGCGGCTATGTCTATTCCAGTTACGCCTTTCCGCCGAAAAAACAAAATGTGAAGCTGGAGTCGAATTTGTATCTCGTCTGGGCACCGAGCATGGATTACGGCTTCACCCTCTTTCGTCCTGAATTGCGGAATGTGTGGGAGAGCACCTTAAACGAGTGGTCGCAAATTACAGACAACCTGGGCTATTACGATTTATGTGTGAACCTCTCCAGTCAATCCGGGGCGCCGAACCCGCCAGGTGCAAAAATTCTTAAATTCATCTTCCCGCGGCTAAAACAACAGGGCATTAAAAGCCTCTATCTGTACGGGGAAAGTGCCTGGGGACACGCGGGGCTGCTCAACTACACACTGGCAAAATTGATGTGGAACGCTGATGCTGATGTCGATGCAGTCATCGAAGAATTCTGTCGCCTCGCCTACGGCAAAGGGGCTGATGAAATGTTGCAAGTTTATCGCCTGCTTGATGATGAACTGGAAGCATATTACATCAAAGACAAAACAGCACGCTATCACATTACCCCCCCCATGCTCAAAGAAGTTTATGCAGGTACTTTCTCTCAAATTGAGGAGCTGCACCAGCAAGCAGGCAAAAAAGTAGAAGATGAAAACGTAAAGGCCAGATTAAAAATGTTTGGCGACAACATGCGTGTGCTCTGCTGGTATTTGAGGCAGAACAGGTTACTCAAAAACCCGGAGGCATCGGCTTACTACCTTCCCATGCAGGAGTTCAATGATTTCATTCTCGCCAGCGACGAGTCGTTGGCGCTGGGAGAGAGTTTCTCTCGCAAAGTGGCAGGCAGACTGCCCAAGCTGAAAGTGACTCTCGTTGGAAAAGCAAAGAATGCTGAGCCAGTGAAACGGTATGGTTTACGAGGTGACAAGAGTATCGTGCTGTATGCAGAAAAGAATGGCCCTGCACAACTCACCTTTTCCAGATTATCTGCACGCAACCAGTTTGTCAGTTACCTACTTGCTGATTCAGATGGAAAAACCATCAGTAAGGGTATGGTTGAGCAGGGAAGGATTATCAAGTTTGAGGTTCAAGCCGCGGAACATTATTTTCTGCAAGTTCGCGCAGGCATTGCCACATTTTCCATTACGACAGAACTCCCCTTTGCAATTGATGCCACATCGGGTGAAAGTGGCCTCCATTTTCAATCGGGTGCAACGCCACTGTATGTTTATGCTACTGAAAACATCAACCGGTTTGAGTTGACCTTAGTATCCTCTGCTCCTGGAGAAACGGCAAAAGCCGATGTGTTTACAGCGGAAGGTCAACTGCTCGCAACCATGAAAACCGTTACCATTCCTGCCAGCAAAATCTCCATCGCCGCAGATAGTTCTAAAACGCGTATCTGGAAAATCGATACCGGACCGGCAGAGACCGGCGGATATGATGATGTTTTCCTGCTGCCCGATGCAAAACTCTCCGGTTATTTCTCGTTTAATGGAGAGAAAGTCCTGCATATTGAACGATTGAAAAAGTAAATACATTTCCAACTAAGAAATCAGACCATTACCTCTAACAGTGATGCTCCCTGACACAAATTGTTCGAATATTCCGCCGAACAGAAAACTAACGAAATCAGTTCGATCAAACTGGGTGGCTTTAGTTTTTTTCAGCCACTCAATATCTAATAGTATTATTTCGCTATAAATTTTCCGATTAGGAAGAACCAGAATCAGTCGTCGGGTACAAATAGACTATCATGCGTTATAAGATTAACGTCATCGACGATATCCAGCGATGAAAAGTTTCGGGTGTGACAATCGTGATCAGTTAGTTGATCGCTGTTCCGAGTGGCTTACCATATTTCAGGAGCTGCGCACGTTCGTGAGGTTTTGCGTGGATCTCACTTGGGATACAGTCCCGCAGAATCTGGTTCTCATTTTTCAAGTAGAGTACGTATTTGGTCAACAGGCTATCGCAAAAGCTCCGAGTTGCTGTGGACTTTAACCTTTGTAAACTCCTTTGATCTCAGGGCTCCCAGAATCTGCCTGTTCTCACCGTTCTCAAACTGCTTCACAAATTTTTTGATGGCGCGCAGCCGTATGATCAGGTGGCTTTCGGCTCAACTTCACCCTCTTTCGGCCAGGGATCGGCTTCGACGGCATCGAGGTATTCCTTGCTGGGCTCGCCGTTGATGGTTTTCAGCGTGGGCATCTCTCGCAGTATGGAGAGGTTTCTTAACACGATCCCTCGATCACAGGTCAACATTTCGATCGGAGCGATGTCAATGGGAGAGAGATCCAAGGAAGTGCGACCTCCCACAATCTGAAGCTCCTTCATTTGACCAAATGCCCGCAGAGGCGTGAGATTTTCATTCGATTTCAAGAGTGTGACTTTCACAGTCGAGACTGCGTTATTGGTAATTTGGGTCTCTAGTTTAATCTCCTGATTCTCATTGAGTTCCTGTAACTTTGCCAGCACAAGATCGCTCTGCTGTTCAACTGGAAGTTTCGCTGTCGCCTCGGCAAATTCGATGGCTGCTTGCAGTAGAGTGTCAAACTGCTCCCAGAATTCTTTTACTGGCATGCCCCCAGCAAAAAATGACCCATTCAGAGTTTCCAGTGGCAATGAACGCAGGAATTGATGCTCATCGGGACGAAACCATCGGACAGGTATAAATAACTGTTTCAAAGGCATACGCTTTATTGCATTTAAATCCAAAAGTGGGCATCCACGCACTGCAAGCAGCTCGATCGGGAGGTTTTCAATTGGTGTCAGATCAGAAACTCCCGTACGATCCATAAAAAGGGACTTGAGATTCTTCATTCCTCTGAGCGTTGAAAGATCAGAAACGCCCTTGAGGCCATTCATATTCAACTCTTCAATAGGCGCTGCTTGTAGCGGGGACAGATCAGAAATGTCAGTCGCGTCGAATAATGACAATTTTTTCAACGGCATTCCCTGTAAAGCAGACAGATCCCTAACGTTGGTTTCTGAAATATCTAGGTCGGTGAGAGGCAAGCCTTCCACTGACGAAAGATCCGTAACCGCTGTAAGCCTTACATTCAAGCTGGTTAGTGGCATTCCCTGCAACGGAGACAGGTCAGAAACTTTGGTATTTGCAAGATCCAGGTGGGTAATAGGCAAACCTTTCAATACCGAAAAATCGACAACATCCGAACCACGTAGTAAGAAATTGCGGAGCTGCATTTCTTTCAGGGGGGTGAGATCTGTTACTGATGTATATATAAGCTGCAATTCCTTCAGCGGACAATTTGAAATCGGGGCCAGGTCAGTAAGTCTGCCGCCATAGAAACCAAAAATCTCCAGCGGCATCCCCTTCAGAGGTGTCAGGTCAGGCGCAGGCAGGAATCTGAGGTCCAAATCTTTGAGCGGGAGACCTTTCAACGGTGTCAGGTCAGTAAGAATGGTATCAGAATTCTGGCCACCAATATGGAGCTTTTCCAACTGCTTGAAGACTCTGACTGGCCAGATGGTTTTCATATGGTCACTGAGGCACTCAAGCGTAGTCACGTTTCCGTTCCGGACACTATGTTTCAGTTTGCCGTCATAGCCGGGATTGGCTTCAATCATCTTCAGACGGAACGCCTCGATCTGGGCTTCTGGCGCGAGCAGCGAAACTTCCGCAACAAATGCATCCATTTCGACCTGTAACTGATACATTTCCGCGTCTGCGTTTTTCGACCAGCTATAGCTCAATATTCTGCCGTGTCGTCCATTCCCACTGGAATCGGTCAGCTGTTCTTCATCATTCTGATCCATGTGATAGAGAGCGATGGTCTGCTCGTCTGGTTCAAACCGTTTCGCAGGAACAAAATCTTCACTGTAGCGAGCGATATTGGAGATACGACATTCGTCGAGAACGCCCTCAAATCCTAAAAAATCACCGTCGGCACTTGTCGAGTTGAAGCCGAGATACAACTCACTCGAATGCACTTGAAATCCCTGATCAAATCCCCGTTGATAGACAAGTTTTCCCGAGTAGTAGACCTGCACTGAGCCGGAGTTGATGACTACCGCAAAGTGGATTCTTGTTGGCTGGTAAGAAACGGTGATTGGTTCCTTGATGAGTTCAGTTTCAGACCGTCGTATGTTCATCATCCACTGTGTGGGAGATTCAAATGTCAGTGCGATATGTTCCGGGATTCGGAAAATCATTGATCTTGCTCCAAGCGGTGCAGGAATGATCCATCCTTCGATCGTACAAGGCAAAGATTCGGCATCTGGGAAGGGGACTTTCACTCCATCACGAATTCCGTCAAACACCAACGCCGGACTTGCTCCGGGAATCGCTGAGGCCATCGTCTCATCGGAAGATGTGTCAGGCATCGAGGGGGCCGGGTTCGCAACGGGCAGCACCACTTGAAGTCCTGTGTCTTTCGGCGTCTCGGCTGTTTCAGAGGGTGATTCGGGCGAGGCGGCTCCTGCGACACTCGCCACGTCACTCGTCACCTCGCGCTCAGGGCCTGCTTTGCCGCCACCGTTCATGGTTGCCAGACCGACCGCGGCTGCAACGACAGCCAGTCCGCCGATGAGCCAGCCGATGTTTTTTTTCCATGGGCGCGAATTTGATCCTGTTTTCGCCTGAAACACCTGAGTGCCCGCGGCTCCCGAGCGTCCCTTAACACAAGTGACCCTGCCGTAGTGCTGCAGTTCGTTCTGGCAACGGGCCAACAAATCCGCTACTTCCTGTGCTGACTGGAATCGATCGTCCCGTTTTTTCTCCAACAGGCGGAAGATAATCGTTGCCAGCCAGCTGGGAATCCCAGGGATCACATCATCCAAGGGACGTGGCGTGTCCTCGCACACGCGTCGAAGCACCGCCACCGTGTTGGCCGCACGGAAGGGGGGGCGACCGCTGGCCATTTGGTAGAGGACACTTCCCAGGCTGAACAGGTCAGCTCGATGGTCCAAAGTTTCCCCGCGAGCCTGTTCCGGAGCCATATACATGGGGGTGCCAGCAATCAGTCCACTCGAAGTCAGACTCGCATCGTCGACCGCACGAGCCAGACCAAAGTCCGAGATCTTGGCCCGCTCGTTCGGTCCCTCGGTGAGCAGAATATTGGATGGCTTGATGTCGCGGTGAATCAGGTTCACCGTATGCGCGGCGGCCAGCCCGGACGCCACCTGCTGGCCAATCCGCAGGATATCCGCAACCTCAAGCGGCCCGTTCCCACTCATCAGCTGTTGCAGCGTCTGACCTGGGACGTATTCCATAACCAGATAGGGAATCGGCTCCTCTTCCACCGCGTGAATGGCCACAAGGTTTTCGTGTGTCACAGCAGCTGCCGTCCGGGCTTCCCGCAGAAACCGCTTGCGCGGCGGCGAGGTCGTCGCGAGTTCGGGGTTCATCAACTTGATCGCCACGATCCGGTGTAGTTTTTCATCGAAGGCCTTGGCAACAATCCCGAACGCGCCACGTCCGAGGATCTCCTCGATTTCATAGTGCGCCAACCGACCGAGCCAGCCGGGACGTGTGGCCGGTTGCAGGTACCGACGGAACTCCTCTTCTCCCGAGGTCCGTTCGTCGGACGACTCCTCATTGCTATCAGCCGGGTTTGTCAGCATGGTCTCGACGACGGCAGAATCAGCTGCCACAGCCGGTGTTTCCAGAAACTGGCTGGTCAGGTCATGGCTTTTAAGCAACTCCACCACCTGCGCCCGCAGACTGGCATCGGCACCACAGGCCTCATCGACATAGGCAGCGCGATCAGTCAGATCAGTGATCTCGATGGCGGCCAGAAAGATGTCTTGTTCGTTCATGATGATGTCTCGTTTATGATATTATCCTGTGTCGAGTCCACTCGTGTACTGCCTGACACGCTCGGGCAAGTCGTTGGAGTTCGTCGGGTGTGCAAAAAATCCTGTCTGTAAATCTGTGGCGCTGTTTTCGGGGAAAGTACGCCAAAAAAATGGGAAACTTTTTTCCTGGCCATCTGATTCAGGATGTATCAACGGCCTCGCGTTGGATTTCTCGCAGCAGCCACGCCTTCGCAAATGCCCAAATCCGGTCGGCGGTTCGAGCGGAGATCTCAAGTGTCTCACTTGCCTCTCGCAAAGAAATACCAGCGAAATACCTTAGCTTGACCAGTTCACAGGCCGTGGCATCTACCGCAGCAAGTCCCTGCAGCGCTTTGTCAAGAGATTCCAGGAAACGATCCCCTCCTGTGACCGGCACATCGTCAATCTGGATTGTGATTCGCTTCCAGTCGCCACCATGTTTTTTACGGTTCCGTCGACGGGCATTATCGACCAGGATTCGCCGCATGGCCTCAGCGGCAGCTCCGAAGAAATGCCGACGGCTTGACCATTGCTGTGCGTAATCAACGTCCACTAGCCGCAGCCAGGCCTCGTGCACAAGAGCGGTGGCTTGCAGCGTCTGCCCGGGCTTTTCCTGAGCCAGTTTGTCGGCCGCCAACCTGCGGAGTTCTTCGTAGACGAGTGGCACCAACGTCTCCGCGGCCAAGTGATCTCCCTGTTCGACCTTACGGAGGATCTGAGTGACGTTGTGCATCTCGTTCATGCTGTGTGAACTCCTGGCGGATTGGGTTCTTCAACGGCTGATGAAGTCCTTCAACCGATCCCATTGCCATTTGCCGGTAGCTCCCGGGATAGTCAATTTGGATTTCGAACCGGATACAGTGTCAACATCTTCAATCATGAAATCAGTTATCGGCCCGGACAGGACCACGAGAAACAGGGAATGGGATAGAACAAGGGCCCCCGATGTATAAATGGCGCGAAAGCCAGGCAAAACCCACACACGGTTATCCAACCCACCAACTTTCCAGCACTCTGAGATTCCGCAGGTGAAGTTTGCTCTTAGTCCGAGTTGTCCCAAAGCGCGATATACCAAAATACTACGAAAATAGATCACATTTGTAAAGCGCTGCAAAACAGTATAAAACCTGGCGCGTAAAAGCAGTATTTCAGACGTGGTTCAGTAGTCTCCGTATTGGCGTATCGGCATGATAAACCAGTGGTAAGTTTGCGGTATCTCTTTTAGACAGTATTTTATCCTGAGGCATATCACGCGTTCTGATATCTAAAAAAATGAAATTGCCGACCACCCGGAAAGGTGGCCGGCTTACAGAAAGTCTCACTAATATTATTATAGCAACACCTACTGCTGTTACAGTGATTTCCTGCGAGTACGACCATCGGGCACAGGTAGCCCACGTTGTTCGTGCCAGAATTTGACTGAGCTGGTTACCGTATTCCGGTCAATTTTCAGTGCATCAGCAATCTGTCCGAGCAACAATCCCTGATCGTACAGTTTCATCACATCATCTGCGATGGACTGATAGTGGGGAGGTTCTTTGTGTTTCACAGCGAGTTCTGACCGACGTGTACGTCCATCAGGCTTTTCCTCACCCAGTAACTCAAAGACCTCTTTTAAAATTTTCGTGGCCCTACTTCGGCTGACACCCAATTCTTCAGCGATCTTGAATACTGGCTCTTTTGCGTCATACATCCTTTTGGCAATTTCCCGCTGCTGATCTGTCTCATCAGGCTGGATAAAATCGATCACGATTTCCACTCCCTGCTCAGTCCCCCCCGGTCGTGGATGAATTACCTGCAAGAAAGCTCGAAACTCCTCTAACGTTGAGCCGGAATTTCCCACAAAAGTATTTCCGTTTTCTGAATGGGATCTCTTTCTCTTCCAGAATGATTTCCCCGCCGACAAGGGCACTCAAGGCCTTGTTTGCAGCAGGCGAAGATTCCTTCAGAACATCAAACAACTGCTTAAGACGTTCCCGCAGCCATGCTTCGGAGGGGGTTCCCAGGTCGTGGTTCCGCTCCAGCCGGAGCTGTTTCAGCTCATACTGGATTTCTTTCTGTTCTTCCTTCCTGGATTTGAGGCGCCGCTGCAGATCCTCTGGGGCATCTCCCTGCTCGACGAGATCGACCAGACGCTCGATCTTTTGAGTTACCTGGTATAACTCCCGTTCTTTTTCTCTGATCGTCGCAGGGACACGGTTTTCGTATTCCCGATGCAGTTTCAAGAGATCTTTGAAAACACACTGAAACCACTGCTCGTCCTCCTGAATAATCGTCCCGATTTTTTCGAGAATCATCGATTCCAGCAACTTAACGGGCACTGATGTGACAACATCACAAACACCACGTTTTCCTCCGCGACAACGAGCTCGTTTACCATCGGAATGAAAAGGACAGTCACATTTGGCGCACTTCAACAGCCCATGCAACAACTTGACATTACGACGACCATTCACTTCAGGAGACGATCCTGTAAACTTGCCATCAACACGACGGTGTTTTCCCCATTTTTCAGCGTTGGCATCTAGCTTCTCCTGTGCTCGCCGAAAAGTGTGATCATCGATAATACGTAGATGTGGTAGTTCGCGTTTCCATTTTTCACATTCTTCTTCCGATCGTGGTTTCTGATGAATGTCGCCGGTTTCAGGGTCACGAACGTTTTGCATCTCCCCCCAGGGCCAGTCACCAACATATTTCGGATTCGTCAGAAGATTTACTACAAGCGCATGATGCCACTCACTATTTGAAGCCCGATGATCCTTGGGAGCCTTTAAATGATTGAGATTTTTGGCTATCTTGCTGATTGACGTGCCTTCATCAACAAACCAGGTAAAGATACTACTGACCCAGTCCGCATGCTCTTGATTTATAACATAAATCATTCGCGGTTTGCTGTTACGACCAGCTCGATTCAATTCAGATCCTGGTACCGGTTCAGAGCCGTAACCAAAGCACCAATCTCCTACAGAAAAGCCATCGAGCAAAGCGCCTTCCTGTCCCCGAATGACTGCCTCACGTAGATCTTTGATAAACTGCTCATGGATGGTCGAAAAAATTGAAGCGACGACTTCCCAGCCGGTTGTATTTGTGTCAATACCTTCAGTTATACTTATACAACGGACTCCGTAAACATAGACGAGTTTTTTGAGGATGGGCATTGTAATGACCGATTCCCGTGCCAATCGGCTTAAACTATACAGATAAAGCACATTGAACTTCCCCTGCTTCGCTGCATCCAGCAGCTCATTCAGGCCCGCTCTTTCGAGCTTCGTGCCTGATACGGCCCTGTCTTCAAATTCAAAGGCTGGTAGAATAGTATGACCGAAACGAGAGGCATGTTCCCTGCACTTTTGTTGCTGCTGCTTGATACTTTCACCACGCTGGTTATTCGAACTGAAACGAGAGTAGTCGGCAGCTATTTCCGGGACATCCTTTGTGTCCTGTTTATCCTGACTACGCCGTCGTTTTCTAGCATAAACAACAGATGATTCAACCGCGGCTGGTGCAGGAGCATGGCTATAATCAATTTGTGCTGAAAGTGTGCTGAAACGATTGCCAAATAACAGAAAACAACCAACACTAACCAGAAGCAACCATGAACCTGCTGCCCCTATAAAAATAGAGGTATGACGCTGAAACGCTGCAATGCTAGTATAAGATGAAAACAGACAGCCAAGAATCCCCCTCTCTCCGCATCCAAAGAGCGATGACTCGTAACCTCTTGTAAATAAGTGGTTTGCGAGCCATCGTTTTATTGTGTCCCCCACTTGACCCGTTTTTGCCCCTATGCAAAAACTTCGGAGTTGTGGCCGTGCTCATTGTTTCATCGCGATCGTAAGATCTGGGAGGTCAGGACTTCGATCACGATTGTTTGCAGACCGTACTGTTCAGCTTTCGCACGATCCAGGATGTCTTCGATCTCATACTGGTCGGACCGTTCCATCTGTCGTCCGGTTGAGTAGGTGAGCAGCTTTTCGATTAGACAGAGGGTGAACTGATCAAGTCGGTTTTCGAGCAGCACATGTTTAAAGCTCGCAAAATCAGTGAAAGTTTCGCCAGAAGGAAGTTTGCCTGTCGGATCGACGTTTGGACCAACTCCTTTTCCTTTAGGTTTGGGGTACTTGTCTCGCCACCGGCCGATGGGGTCAAATGATTCCAGTGCGTGACCGTGTGGATCGATGTTTCGATGACAGACATAACACGTTTGGTCCGTGCTGTGTTTTGCCAGTCTTTCACGAATTGTCGTTGCTCCACTGACATTTGCCTCAATGGCAGGCACTTCGTCCGGCGGAGGTGGTGGTGGTGTCCCGAAGAGATTTTCGAGCACCCAGACACCGCGGGTTACCGGAGAAGTATCAACGCCATTGGCGCTGACCGTCAGCACGCCAGCCATGCCTAACACCCCTCCACGCTGTTTGGTTTTAGCAAGCTTGACACGTTGAAAGCCATCATTCAGTCGCAGCGTGTCTTTCTCTGGTAACCGGTAGAGATTGGCCAATTTTTTGTCAACAAAGGTGTAGTCAGCGTCCAGAAATTTCGCCACAGAACCGTTCTCGTCAAGCAGGGAACGGAAAAACAATCGTGCCTCCTGCTTCATCGATTCAGGTAAATTCTGAGCGTAATATTCCCAGGCAGCTTTTCGTGGTGGAGGCAGATCACCGATTGCTCGAAGATTGAGCCAGCTATCAAGAAAGCCATTGACGAATTCATTAGAACGCGGATCTTTTAGCAGGCGTCGAACTTGCTTGTTTAATTCATCCTTTTCCTTCAAGCGACCAGAAGCAGCCGCGGCGAACAATTCTTCATCAGGGGGTGCTGTCCAGAGAGCATAGGAAAGACGGGACGCAAGATCATACGGGTGCAACTCGCGTTCATCCTCTGGAGTGATCTCGCTGAGGTATAAAAACGAGGGAGAGCAAAGTATCATCTTCAGTGTATCGAGAGCCGCTTGACGTGGAGTCGCTTGCTCGGACAATCGCTGCTCGTAAAGTGCTTTTATCCGCCGTTGATCGGACTCGTTCAACGGACGTCGATAGGCTTTTTTCGCAAAGGCATAGAGTTGTTCCAAAGCATGGTCTTCCTGAAACCCCTGTTTCCCGAACACCGCGACTTCTTCTTTGCTGCCGACCGTTTCTAAAATCGGACCATGGATTTTGATTTCGCCGATTCTGATATGAGGCAACTTCCCCTCGCGCAGCAGTGCCTTTCGTCTGACACCGGTATCCGGCTTCTTAAATTCGTCTTTGTAGCGTTTATTGAGTGAGATGACTGATGCCCGCGACTCATAAGGTCCGTTGGGAAAAATGAATCGGGGTGTCTGTCCCAGTTCAAGCCAGACACGAAAGTTCAACCACTCTGGTTTGTCATCCGGAACAACAGCGCTTGCCAGGATCGGTTCGATCGCCTGGGGATAATGAATATGTCCTTTCGTCACATCGCCGGGAACAACGGCCAATTGAAATGGTTCTGAAAAGTCGATGCGAAATATCTTTGGATCGTAGTGAGTATCGCGGTGCATCGCTTGCGCATTAACTTTGATGTCATAAAGTCCTGAGACCGGTACGCCCGCCAGGAAGTCTTCGATGTGTCCATAGCCACCTTGACGCGTGTCTGTGTTGGGCTGTTCGTAGAGACAGAGATACCGGTATTTGAAGACACTTCGATGAGAGCCCGACAGTTCTTCATACTGTTTAAAATTTTCAGTGAAGTGCCACGACTTGGGTTTCATCGCAGGTTTTCCAAGACGCGCCTCGACCAGTCGGGAGGCTGCTTGAAAATACTGATCCAGCAAAAATCCGGAAGTCACCAGCGACTCACCGATATTGTCCATGTGCTGACTGGTCTCTTCCTTCGGGAAGTCCGCAGTTAGTCCCAGCGTGTCGACACGTCGGTTAAACAAAGTAGCCAGTGTGTTTTCATATTCGCGATTGGAAAGTCGACGCATGATGGTGCGTCCCCCCGTGCTTTCGAATTGGCTTCGCGCTTCCTGAATACTATCTCGCAAGGCACCGATTAAAACGAGTCTCTCTTTATCGGTAGGCTGGTCCGCATCTTCTGGTGGCATTTTCCGAAGTGTGACTTGATCGATAATTCCATCGGCGGTGATCAATTGCTGCTCAGTTTTGATCGGCAGTGAGAACGATTCAAACTCGCGCTCGCCATCAGCAGTCGCGACGTCATGGCATTCAAGACAGAATTTACCTAAGAGTTTGCTGACCACCGGATTGTGTTTGTGTTGCGTCTCTTCCGCGGAGCAAGGCAAGAGCACGAAAACGCAGATAGCGAATCCGCAAACGGCGCGAAATGCTCTCAGACGGATCGTCTCAAAGAACTGCGTAATCATCGTTAGGAAAACCTTCCGGTGCTCGTTCCGAATGATTCCTTCTCAACGCCCATTCTCTGAGCGATATCAAGGAAGAGATTGCACAACGGGACCTTGCCTGAGCCTTTAGAGGGTGCTTTCTTGAATTCGCCAGTACCATACCCACCTCCAGCCAGAATGATTGGTAAGTCTGAGTTGGTGTGTGAGTTCGCACTGCCCATGCCGCTACCGAACAGTACCGCGGTCGAATCGAGTAGTGTTTGCTCGCCGTCTGGTATGCCAGCCAGACGGGTCAAGAATTTCCCAAATTGTTTGAGCTGATATTGCTCAAGCGTAACCAGGTGCGCGATCGACTCTTCGTCATTACCGTGATGCGACAGACCATGATAGGACTTATTAATACCCAAGTGTTGTGGCAAAAAGCTGCCGCCAATTTCCAGAGTTGCAATCCGTGTTGAATCGGTCTGCAACGCGAGCGCGATTAACTCGTAGAGCATAGGCAGGTCCTCAACCGTGTTCTTATCGGCGGGCTTCTCGAATGGTGGCTTCGGCTTAGGCTGATCCGCCCAGACCTGACGGAGCTTCAGTCGTTTTTCGACATCGCGAATGGAACTGAAATACTCATCGAGTTTCGCTTTGTCTTCACGGTTCACTCGTTTCGAAAGGGAACGCGCCTCGTCGTGAATCGAATCAAGAATCGACGCTTGTAGTGAATTCTCCTTCACTTTCTGTGCCTGGAGTTTTTGCGAATCCGCCATGAAGAGTCGGTCAAACAATTCCGCCGGTCCCGTAATTGGTGGAACCCGAACCCCTGACTTTGTCCATGAGAGTTGGCAACCACCATGGATACCGCCTTCAGACCCCACCGTGAGCGACGGAAACCGTGTCTGATTTCCGACTTCATCAGCGATGAATTGATCAATGGTGACGTTGCCATCTGTACGGTTCTTGGACTCGTGATGAAGCAAACCCGACAGAAACGTATGCACGGCAAAGTGACCGCCGCGCAGTCCATGATCGAGTCCGCGATAGACCGTGAGCTGATTACGATTCGCTGCGAGAGGCTTGAGCAACGGCGTCTCTTCAAACGCTTTGCCTGCTTTCTCAGGGAAAAAATGCTTCTGTTGAAAACCGAGTAAGTTACCGACGGCGACAAACCTTTGCGCCCCCGCACCTGCTCCGAGAGACTCGGTAATCGCTGAATTCCCAGCAAGTGCGCCAGCCATCAGAGATGGTAGTCCAGGCAAAGCAAGAGATCCGGCAACGGACCGAATAATAAATCGACGGCGATTGATTGTATTGTTCATGCGAGCAGTCTGTCCAATAACAAAAGGAATTTACTATCCTCTTAAAAATCTCGGCGTTTGAAAATCGCTTCAATAAGCGGCGATTCGTATTTTCAATACGCTCAGAGCTTAATCAAGATCCTGAACCTGACTCCATAATATTACCCGAAACGGGGACGCAATACCATGGATCTTTGCGATATGTCACCCAATAACACCAGCATTCCGAGTTGTGAATTCGGCACAATTGTAGGCTTTATATTGATCAGACAGACTTATTCAGACCCGTTGTTACAGCAATAAGCTCAACAGGGAGAAAGACCGCCATTCAAAACGCTTACGTTACAATCAAAGATACTATGCCTGGAAATATCACTGATCGTTGGGGCTATTTAACAGCATCGGTGTCTCGCCTGCTTTCTATCCTGATAATTTTAGTCTCTTTGAGCCTTGATGGTGAAATTACATTTTCTATATAGTAAAGTCCTCTGCATAATCTGCGTCTACCTGCGGACAAAAATCAATACAATCTGAGGATAACCAATGGCTGCGAAGAGTTTTAGGCCGGTAAAAACAGGTGTCATTGGCTTGGGTCGGTTTGGGCGATTGCATGCATTGACGTTATCTCGCCTGGCAGAAGCAGAACTGGTGGCAGTGGTGGCGCGTCGACAGGAGAGCCTCGCTGCCATCAACAAAGAACTTCCCGATGTACCAGGATGGACGAACCTGAGTCAGGCGATTGAGGAGTCTGATGCAGAGGCGTGGGTTGTCGCCTGTACGACGCAGTCACATGTGGCTGTCGCACGAGAACTGCTCGAACGTGACAAAGTGGTGCTGTTGGAAAAGCCGATTGCAGATAGTCTGGAAGAAGCGAAAAGCCTTGCTCCACTGGTGCAGCCCGATTCCAGTAACCTGATGATGGGACACATCGTACTGTTTAACAGCGAGTATCAAGAATTGCGGGAAGTCGCCCGCGAACGTGGCCCGATTTCTTATATTGATTGTGTACGACATCGACCGGCGAGCATCGTTGAGAACTTTCCGGGCGAGAACCCATTACATGCTGCGATGGTGCATGACCTGTACGCGACACAGGTGTTACTCGATTGTGCGGAACCAGATCATTTCAGTGCACAATTTCATCGGACTGCCACAGGCGACATTGATCTGGCTCTTGCACAACTCAAGTGGAACGCAGGTCCGGTGGCATCGTTTGCTGCCTCGTATTTAACTCCCGCAGGAATGCCGCCACGCGGGTTTGACAGAACTGAAGTGTTTGGTGAGGGCTGGTCTGCTCGCATTGAACCGAACCCACGACCGATCTCTGTCTGGGACAATGAAGCATCCTGGCCTCTGGCGTTGGAAGTGCGTGCCAACCCACCCAGCGGAATGATGGCGGAGGAGTTACGTTGCTTCTGTCGGGTTGTGCGTAACATGGAAGCAGTGCCAACCGGAGCGACCTACTCAGATGCAATGCAGGTACAACGCTGGATGGAAAAGCTGAATGCGTTTGTCTAAACATCAGAATAACGATTCGTCTTCCAATGTCAGTCCTGAGTGACTGCCCTGCTGTTTGTCACGACATTCCAAATAGTTTCGCGCGAGTTTTTGCTCCTGGGAAGAGTCAATTTCTTTCGGCAAGGAAACGCAGGGCACCATCGCCGCCCGAAATGGTACTTCCAAGGTGGTCAGCAATCTCTGAATGCGTCAGCCCCCCTTGCCTTTCTCCAGGAATTGGCGACACTCCCTACTGTCAATTTTCGACTTGACTGCTTCACGCCATTCACAATGATCTGCTTTTACCTGCGTCGCGCGCGAGAACACTACCAGTTCAGCACCGGTTCAGCTGAAGCCGTTGAACTTCTGAGGAAATCAGCACTATAAAACCCGCTCGTTTCAGCAAGATTTCCCAAAACCCTGCTCACCTGCACCTCAGTTATCAAACGCCATCGCACGACATCACCCTGCCTTCCCGTAGCTTCATCATGGCTTCCCAAGCAATCACAAGTCGTTCGCGAACAAAATAACTGGTTCCCCCTTGACGGCCCCATGCTGTTAACGATGATCTGGAGCACCAACGTTGTATTTTTATCCCAGCCACGGGTAGGCCCGGATGCAGATCCGGACCGAGCGCAGCGAGCAGGAAACTGACGGATCGACTCACAAAATCAGAAAAGCAATCCCCACAACACAACCCAGACGAGAGCACATCAAGAACATAATTCAAATATAAACGAAACACGAAACCATCCTCACACAAATTAGGATGCGGCCCCATGTGGCCGCGCACAGCGATCGGATCAACGACCAGCATCACAATCCAGGAAATACCAAATGCCTCCTGGCCTGAGCGAATCAGCGCGAGCCGCCGTCTCAAACATGAAGCAGTAAAACCAAAGCAACCCAACGGCAAGCAAATCCTATCAGATATTACCGAACCCACGCAGATGAACAATCAGCAGCAGTCCTATTACGACTCTCTACAGAAGCGTATTCTGCCAGCAGATGGAAATCAGTGAGTAGACTTTTCACCACTGTCGAGTCCTCTATGGCGGGATGAATTCATGAACTGTGAGATATTTGAAAACCAGAAACCCGCCCGGAAGCAAACAGACTGCTGGAAGAGTAACACTGCTGATACCCCAATAATTTCATCATAACTGATATAGAAATGGGGGGCCTGCCAGGTGCTGCCGCTAATGGTGAATCGATTACCCCAGCTATCAAACAAATAACTATCGTGATCGTTTCTAAACTATTTGTCAGATCGCGTGTGGAGCCTAATACATCGAGGTGATACCAGTTCGTAGCGCTGTTGCGACGTTGGCTGATGAGCGAACCAAATAGTATTGGTTCGTTGGTATAAACAACTTGTATCGCATTAAAACCATCGGTCTCCCGCAGGACAATATCACTTTCCACACCGAAACCTTCACCGAGTACATTCGCGCCTGCTTTACAGGTATCTGAATTGAAAGTCACGAATACCAGGAAGTACTGGCTGGCCTGGCTCAACTCTGCCGACAGGAATACTTCTTCGTGCCTTGGCTTCTGGATAAGAAGTCAGAAAACACGAGGTGCTGCAGATTAGTTTTCGGACGGGTTATTCATAAAACCTGATGTACCTGCCCATGGTACGTTTTTCAGCGACTCGTGGAACACAACACACTCAGGCAAACCGGCTTGCAATTGTTTAGCTCCTTCAGCAGTGATTTTTGTGTCGTAAATCCTCAGGACCCGTAAACTTTTCATTTTCTGTAGATGAGGGATCGCAGCGTCGGTGATTGGCGTACTATTGAGATCCATATTTCTCAACTTTGACAGTGCCGTGAGGTATTCTAAACCAGCACTACTAATATTCGGACAGGATGCAAGATACAGGTCTTGTAATTCCAGGGTCTTACTGACGTGTTTTAAGCCAAGATCAGTCAGGGCTGTCTGAGATAAACCAAGACTCGTAAGCTGAGAAAAGCCCCTTATATGTTGCAGAGCATCGTCAGACAGGTTCCTGCATCTCTTAAAATGAAGTGATTCCAGCTGGTTCAGTTCCTTGATCTGTTCGAGCCCCAAAGCTGATACGTCCGAATAGGAAATCGCTAAATATCTAAGTGTCGATAATTTCCCAACTGTCACAAGGCCGATGTCGGTTGATGTCATCCTCATCAGAATCAGTTTTTCTAAACTCCTTAGTCTATCGAGTTGTGATGACTTTATAGTCAGCCCATCAAGACCTGTAATTTCGATTGACTCCATAGCAAAAGAAGGTTGTTGAGGGAGACGCTGGTGTTTCTGATGCGTGGAGCCATGCAGATTAAAACTTCCCTGATTTTCAATCACCCATTCTGCAACCTGCTGATCTGCTGCAGAAGGCGGCGCTGAGGGATGGATTACAGAACATTCAGGCAATAGTTTTTGCAATCGGATCAAGTCTGCTTCACTCATTTTTATATTCTGTAAATTGATCATCTTGAGCGAATTCAGACTTCCAAGTTGTTCCACAAGATTCTCATTGGTTTTAGTACTTTGGATTGTAAGCGATCTAAGAGACCTGAAGGTACGGAGATTTGCAAGATCCTCAACAGTGATGCCATTTGATAAACCGAGGCTCAGAGAGTAGAGATTGGGTAACACAGAAAGTATTTTTAATCCTTCACCTGTGATGCCAGTGGCATTAATGTCTAATTCACGAAGCGAGGATATTTTTGCAATATCGTTACAGGATACATCTGTGACACCGACGTTTCCATAGAGAATGAAAGCCCGAAGATTTTGAAATCCTGATATTAGCGACACATCTTTTTCTGTTAATTGGCAACCATAGAGTTGAAGGATCGTAACACCTTTTAAGCGTTTTAATGTTGCGATCGGCATTGGTGTGTCGCAAGTTATTCTGAATATAGTGTTAACTCTTCCAATAGACTCCCATTCAAAATCCGATTTTAAATACTTCGAATAGATGCCAATCAGATTCACAGCGACTCTTTCGAGTGGAATTGGTACCTCATCGCTGTTTTTATGAAAACCGCTAATGCCAGTAGGGGTCCAATAGCCTATCGTCATGCCATTCTGAACCCCGTTTTCAACTAGTTGCTTATGGGGATCAGTTACCGCTGACTGCTTTCCCTGAGGGGATTTTCCTGAGGACGTCAACAATTCGTTCATCCCTGCTTTCAGAGGTTCCAGCCGCACATTGATCTTCTGAGATTCACCAGGCTGCACTGAGAATTCTTTTTTGAAGTCTTTAAAGCCATCCTTTAAGACCATTAAGGTATGGATTTGATTTACCGATTCAATCTGAATCGGCTCTGGACTGTTACCTCTTTTGAGCTTGAATTTCTCCTGTCCATCAACACTGACGATCGCTCCAGTCAACCCCAGTTGATCCACTTCAACAATCAGTGTGCCCGGTGGCTGGTCCACAGGCGAGAAAACACCCGTATTCCAAGCCAGACCTATCAGCGCCAGCAGGCAAATAATCACTCCAGGTATGATTTTTCGGCGGGATAATTTTATCTGTTTTTTAAACTGAGGAGGATGATTTGTACTTAGGGGAGTTCCATCCAGAAGTCTGGTATATTGAGTATGCTTCTCGTCTTTCGCTGCAGCATGGTGGGGAGTGATATAGTCAATGGAGGGGGCTTTACCAGTCTGCCGCTTGATGAGCAAATCATCGTCGGTAGAATCGCTGGACTTTTCGGTTGCCAAGAAAGGAGCAGTTGGCGTGTTGAAATTGACGCAGGCTTCCAGTTCGGCGATGACCTGAGTCATGGACTGCTGTCTGTCGCCAGGTTCTTTAGCCACCATCTTCTGGAAGACAGCATCTAGAGCAAAGGGAATTTCCGCATCAACTGCCGACAGCGAGGGAGCTGAACTTTCACGATGGGCAAAGATTTTCTTGAGTACCGTATCTCCGTTGAAGATCACTTTGCCAGTCAAGAGGTAGTGTAACATACACCCCAGGCTGTAAATGTCACTGCGCGCATCAGCGTTCCTACTGTCGAGTGCCTGCTCGGGCGACATATAATCGACTGTCCCCATAACCATACCCGTTAATGTGAGGCCTGTTCTGGTATTTTCATCGTCAGGAGAATCGATATAGGCAAGACCCATGTCGAGAATTTTTATTATCCCCTTGTTATCCAGAATCAGATTCGCAGGTTTGATGTCTCGATGGGTGACCCCTTCACGATGGGCATATTCCAGCGCCCTTGCCGCCTGTAAAATATAATTCAAGACCTGCGCAACGGGTAATTTTCCTTTTTGCTTGACGAGTTTAGAAAGGTCGGTCCCTTTCACCCACTCCATCACAAAGTAATGCACATCATTGGCTTCTCCCGCATCGTAGGCTGTGACAATATTGGGATGTGAGAGTTTGGCTGCGGCTCGGACTTCACGCTGAAAACGTAAGACGGATTGACTGTCTTGTGCAACCGATTCTGGAAGCATTTTAAGAGCAACGCGACGCTCCATACGCCGATGTTCCGCCAAATAGACCTGCCCCATCCCACCGGCGCCGATCACGTCTTGGATTAGATAATCACCGAGGATGAGCTTGTTGATTGTGCCCTGACTTAATTGTTGCGCCTGATAAGCGGTGAGCTTTTCTTGCTGTACTAACAACTCAATCAATTCTTGCGGATTCGCAGGCCTGTTTGCGATGGGCAATTTTTTTAAAATCGATTGTAACTTCTTTTGAGAGAGCAGACCGCTGTCGGACATTCGATATAGAAACTGATCAAGCGAAGACCCCAATTGGTTAAAGTACTCCTGCACCACGTTGCCGTCGTTCGGCAATCTGGCTGCATAGTCTTCTCTGGAAAGCTTGCTGTTATTTATCCACCTCCAGTGAGAATCGATCGAAAGCAATTCGTGTAATAATTCACTTCGGTCAGATTTGTCAGAATCATCCAGATACTTGATAATTTCCGGCTGGTTACCGACTTTCCATTCATTCTCGAATTGTTCGCACGCGGCATTAATACGAAGTTGCTGGTTTATTTTCTGTTCGAATCCCAGGTTGTCTTCAGGCGAAATCACGTTATAGACCTACCATCATGCCAATCTCTTTAGTAATTTTCATATTACGTTCTATTGTGCTGGCTGAGATTCCAAGTAATTCAGCAATTTCGTTGTGGGGATTTCCCTCAAGGTGAAGGTTTACAACCTTGACCAGCATTTCGCCGCCAGGCAGCCTGGCTAAACTCTCAAGTAATTCATTTCGGTCTTCATCGAGTTGTTGAAAGAATTGCTGGCTGATGTCGATGCTACCATTGATACCGACGCCGACACTAGAACTGTCTGGTTTCAATAGATCCACTTCGTTTTTTAAGTCTCCCCCACCACGCTGCTTCGCAAGCTGTCTTCGTTGCTCTTTCGCAATCCGTTTTGCAGTGATATCGAATAGCACACGCCAAAGATTTTCGCTGTCTATGACTCCGGTAAATTCTTTTTTGCTGATACGGCGGCCGAATGTATCGATCGCTGACAAAGCAACGTCCTCGCCATCGCGTTCACGTTCACTGGCCAACATTGATTTCAATCTTCAACGTGCATCGCTGGAAAGCTTTTCGAAGCACTGCCCCTAAATTGCACCAACAGCATCTGGATTACCACTCTGCAGACGGTCGAGCCAAAGTGAGAGAGACAAATCATCTTCTCTACTCCTATGGGAATGCCCCTCTGTCCAAATGAAATAAGAACGTCAACTTGGTGTTCGTGGCAGGGAGCTAGATCCTGATAAACCATAAATGCTACTGCACCTATGTTCCTGACGCAAGTATATTGTAATTTTTTCGAGATTTTCTGCAAACCTGGAAGGGATTCTCTCTCGATGCGCAATGAACCAGTAGAGGAATAAGAATAACGCTGAAACAGTTCAACCACTTATCCAGGAGAAGAGTCATGGTAAGTTTCATTCAATCATGGCGAAACAGCCAACATCAACCCCAGTCAGATTTCTGGATTACAATTGTTATTTTGCGGTCAGCATCAAACACAGGTCTCTGGTTTTACTCCCCGCCGTCGTCCCGTACCTATGTTGGAAACAGCAATGGTGAAACAGAACAGGTGCCAAGGTTGCAGGAGGAAACTCATAGAGAGCCTCATTGAATGAAAATCACATTGGAATCTCTCACAATGAGGATAATTTGAGATTACATCAACTCTGATTTTGACTCCAATACAAAATAGAGTTGGCAGTTACGATGTGCACACGGTTGTATCGTCTGGCACTCTTTGCGGATCATGAAACTGGCTGATATTCTGGATTAACGATGTGTGATAATAGTCTTTGAGCACTCTGCTTACAGATCGGTTGATTACATTGAGCATACGACGTTCACATCGGGAACTTCAAGAACGCCATTTTGATTGGCCTTGTCTTACATTTGAACTGCCAGAACTCCCAGACTCTCACCATCAAGCTGATCGACCATCTCATCCAGTCGCCCCATGCGTTTGTTAAATTTATGCGTCGCTTCCGTGCAGGCCGGGAGGGGATTTGTTTCAACCTCTGCGCTCCTATTAGCAATGACGGTGATAAACCTTTGCACGAGTACGGGATCGAATTGTGTCCCGGCGTTCCGGTAGAGTTCTATAAAAGCCTCTTCCTGAGACATCTTTTTTCTATATGCTCGGTCAGAAATCATCGCATCGTAGGCATCAGCGATACTTAAGATTCGTGCCCGAAAGGAAATATTCTGACCAGTGGGTAAGTTCTCATGACGACCTTCCCCACCATAAAACGCATGGTGGTTTTCGATGATTTCCAGTAGAGACTGATCGGAAAATATTGTACTGACAATCTCGGTTCCGATGTGTTCATTTCTGCTCATCACCTGCCACTCTTCGTGAGTGAGAGGCCCGGGTTTCTGTAGAATCGCGTCTGGGACACCGATTTTACCTATGTCATGCAATAACGCAGCGATTTCCAGGACGTACAATTCCACGGTCGGCAGCATGCCTTCCGCGACAGCAAGACACAAATCAGCAACGCGTCTTGAATGTGCCGCTGAACTTTCATCACGAAAAGCCAGAGCAGAGACCAACGCCGTTACTGCGTAGAAAGGGATCTCGCGCGCTCTCTCAGACGATGCGATAATCGCCGATTGTTGCTCTGGTTCCCGCGCGATGGTTTCGGTAAAATCCATATTCTCTGGAACGGCATCCCACCGCACCACCCGATTCCGTCCAGCACGCTTTGCTACATAGAGACATTGATCGGCTTCGTCCAACAGTTTTTGTAAGTTTGTCGCCCCAAGACTAATGGCTGTTACACCAAAACTGGAGGTAACTTTGAGATTTGAAAACTCCAGTCGTTCCACTGCCTGACGGTAGACTTCCGCAGTTTTTTCTGTTTCGTCTATATCAAGATTCGGCAGCAGAATATAAAATTCCTCGCCTCCATAGCGGCAGAGAACTCCCGTATCACCTACCAGTTCCATTAGCGTAGATCCGACCCCTTTCAGAACCAGATCACCTGTGGAATGGCCATGATTATCATTGATTGCCTTAAAATTATCGATGTCAAGCAGCACACATCCGAGTGACTTCCCATGACGATTTACATCATCCCAAAGTCCCTCCATCTGCTCGTAGAACGAACGCCTGTTTAAGCAGGACGTCAGTGGATCGCGAGTCGCAAGAATCTGTAGTTCCTTGTTTTTCATTTGAATTATTTCACGAGATTCATGTAGCACAGTGAGCATTTCGTGAAGTTCCAGTTTCTTATTTTCCAGTTCGGTCACATCTTCAAAGCTGACCAGCACACCCCGCAATTTATTATCATCATCATGAATAGGAGCACAACTGACGACGAATGACTCTCTCACATCAGATTCATTTTCAATTGACAACATCACTCCTTTTAGAATCACTTCCTCACGCAACACATGTGTCCAAGGCAACTCCTGGTCTGTTTCCTCCTCGAAATGAAACATCCATGAAATCTCTGAGACCGCCCGCCCCTGTAGATGTTCGGAAGTAATGCCTAAGACTTTCGCTACGGTCTTATTCGCCAGTACGATTTTTTCCTTATTGTCGAGAATGAGCAAACCACCAGCCAGGGTATCAAGCGCATCCTGTATACGGTCAGGAATCACTTTAGAAGGTTTGAGATACTGTAAGGTTTTTCGCAGAAAGAGAAAAAATCCAACAAGGCACCCCACAAAGACAAATGCCATAAATTGAACCATGGGCATTCGCCAGAAAGAAAGCAAACTCAACTTCTCAACGGGATAGTAAAATTCCAATTGTCCCCAGGGCTGATTGTTTTCTACAAGTTCGATCTTGATTTTGTTCAGCATGCCTTCGTCAGGTTGATCTGAGAACTCGCTGACATTTCCCATCTGAATGAATACCGTGCCATCTTTTTTCCTCAATATCGCTGATTCGATTTCGGGATTGTTTGACACGACTGCATCGAGGTAGCTCTCTAATGCCTGAGTATTCCCCTGTGTCAGAAAAAGTGAACTGCTGACCGCCACAGCTTCACATAATCTGGCGCGATCTTCCATTCGCGTATGATTCAGATTGGGGCCAATATTCAAACTGCACGCGATTAACATGGTGCTGATCGTCATAAACGCGAGACCAGCAACGATGCGAAATATCAGGGAAACACGCATTATCGTTTCTCACTTTCACCAGGAACTCTGTTTTGACCGCTGGCCTTTAATTCAGACTGCTCAATAATACTTTGAAGTGTGTCTCCATCTTCGTCGTTGTTGTGCTCATCATAGTTAGCGAGGATCGCAATCGGATCCATATAGCGCCAAGCAGGCAAACCACTGGCGATACTTGCCATCAGGTATCCACCTTGCAATGCCCATATTAAAAGTCCTGAGGAAACACTGGTAACAACAACAGCAGCAGTACTGATTAAGATCTGGTTTTGAATTGAATTAAAATTTATCTGATTTTGAATCCCATCGAAGTTCGTCCACAAATGAGATGCGTTAACAACTTCCAGATAATTCGGGCTCTGTTGATCCTGTACCGGATCCAGAATATCCGCTGGCCGTTTTGAAGTTGTGCCAAACTGCTCTGATTCTCCTGGATGACGGTGATCAGCCTCAAGATCGTCAAACAGGGTTTTGAATGATAAATCGATCGACTCATGAGGGAACTGACTGAACTCCTTATTCACAGCGATCGAATATTCAGAATACCAGCCATGGTCAAGCTGCTTGAACATGGCGCCTGAGAGAAGATCGAGCTCTGAAATGGAGGGAGAAATCTGGGGCAGATCTTCATTGCCTGAATTCCCATCTGAATCATCAGATTCGTCTGAATCTCCCGAGTCATCAGATTCCTCTTCTTGACCTGGATCATCAGTTGGATCTTGAAATGGAATTATCTCATTATCTTGTTCAACAATAACCTGAATCAGCTGTGTGGCGATCCCTCCAAAGCCATCACTGACCTGGACGACGACTTCATAATTGTTGTCTAAATTGGAATCCAACAGAATTTGATATTCAGGCGCTAAAACAAGAGATAGCTCACCTGTTTCAACGTCAATCAGGAATTTATCGGAATCGAACCCGCCTGTAATAGAAAAGCTCAGAACTTGTAATGCGGCTTCGACTTCGACGTCGCTTGCTTCCACCGTATGGACAGTCGACAGCTGGTTCGACACATGGATAATTGCGTTCGGACCCCCACCGCCCGATGTAATGATCGGTGCATCGTTCATGGGGGTAACATCAATGGTTATTGTGTTGGCGACTAGAGACTCAACGGTCCCATCATTCACAACATACGAGAAGTTGTCACAAGCCAGACCGTTCACATCCGCCACGGGTACCCATGTCAGATCACCGGCATCCAGGTCCACTCGACTGATCACCTGAATCAGCGTCACATCCACGCCCGACAGTTGCAACGCGCCAACCGTTTCCAGCGAAGTGATTCGCACGCTCGTCAGGGAATCACCGTCAATATCACTGAAGTTGAAGTCGGCGGCGGTGAAAGTATAAGGCATGTCTTCATTCGTAGTGACAGTCTTATCGGCAGCCGCGGGTGCATCATTGACGGCAGTGATATCAACAGTCATTGTATTCGCGGGTATCGATTCAAGAACTCCATCACTGACCACAAACGCAAAGCTGTCGTAGGAACTACCATTGGCATTTGCAACTGGAGTGAACGTCAGATTGCCGGCATCAATGTCCGCCCGGCTAATGACTTGATTTAGAGTGACATCGACGCCCGAGAGTTGCAATGCGCCGACCGTTTCCAGTGCTGTGATCTTTACGCTCGACAGTGTGCCACCGTCGATATCACTGAAGTTGAAGTCGGCTGCGGTGAAGGTATAAGGCGTGTCTTCGCTGGTAACAACCGTGTTATCAGTGGCTGTTGGTAGATTGTTCACAGGGCCAACATTAATGGACATCGTATAAGCGGTTGCAGGCTCTACAGTGCCATCATGCACCACAAACTCAAAGCTGTCATAAGCCACTCCATTTTCATTAGCGACTGGTGTAAAAGTCAGGTTACCGGCATCAATGTCTGCCCGACTGATGACTTGATTCAGCGCAACATCGACGCCCGACAGCTGTAATGTCCCAACGGTCTCCAGCGATGTAATCTTCACGCTTGTTAGTGTGTCGCCGTCGATATCACTGAAATTAAAGTCAGCTGCGATAAAGACATAAGGCATGTTTTCACTCGTAGCTACAGTATTGTTAGCCGCCGTCGGTGCATCGTTGACGGCAGTGATATCAAAGGTCATTGTATTGGCGGGAGATGATTCAAGCGTTCCATCACTGACGAGAAACGCGAAGCTGTCGTAGGAACTACCGTTGGCATTCGCCACAGGTGCAAAGGTCAGGTTACCGGCATCAATGTCCGCCCGGCTGATGACCTGATTCAGCGTCACATCCACGCCCGACAGCTGTAATGCACCGACCGTTTCCAGCGACGTGATCTTCACGCTGGCTAGTGAATCACCGTCGATATCACTGAAGTTGAAATCAGCGGCTGCGAAAGTGTAGGATGTATCTTCGTTGGTGGTGACCGTGTTGCCGGAGGCTGTGGGGGCATCGTTCACCGCAGTGATATCAACGGTCATTGTGTTCGTGGGCGTCGATTCGAGCGTTCCATCACTGACGACAAATGCAAAACTATCGTAGGAACTTCCATTGGCATTCGCCACTGGTGTGAACCTCAGGTTACCGGCGTCCAAACCTGCTTTGCTGATGACCTGGTTCAACGTCACATCCACGCCCGAGAGCTGTAATGCACCGACGGTTTCCAGTGACGTAATCTTCACGCTGACCAATGTATCTCCGTCAATATCACTGAAGTTGAAGTCAGCAGCTGTGAAGGTATAGGGTGTGTCTTCGTTCGTGGTGACGGTCTTATTAGTGGCCGTGGGGGCATCGTTCACTGCAGTGATATCAACGGTCATTGTATTGGCAGGCGTCGATTCGAGCGTTCCATCACTCACCACAAACGCGAAGCTGTCGTAGGAACTACCATTGGCATTCGCCACTGGTGTGAACGTCAGGTTACCGGCGTCCAGATCTGCTTTGCTGATGACCTGGTTCAGCGTGACATCCACGCCCGAGAGCTGTAATGCCCCGACGGTTTCCAATGACGTAATCTTTACGCTGGCTAGTGAATCACCGTCAATATCACTGAAGTTGAAATCAGCGGCGGTGAAAGTGTAAGAGGTATCTTCGTTCGTGGTGACCGTGTTGCCGGAGGCCGTGGGTGCATCATTGACTGCTGTTACATCAACGGTCATCGTGCTGGCCGGAGAAGATTCGAGCGTTCCATCACTCACCACAAACGCGAAGCTGTCGTAGGAACTACCGTTGGCATTTGCGACTGGTGCAAAGGTCAGGTTACCCGCATCCAGATCTGCTTTGCTGATGACCTGGTTCAGCGTGACATCGATACCCGAGAGCTGCAATACGCCGACCGTTTCCAGCGATGTGATCTTCACGCTCGCCAGTAAATCGCCGTCAACATCACTGAAGTTGAAGTCAGCAGCTGTGAAGGTATAGGGCGTGTCTTCGTTCGTGGTAACTGTCTTATTAGTGGCTGTGGGGGCATCGTTGACGGCTGTTACATCAACGGTCATCGTGCTGGCCGGAGAAGATTCGAGCGTTCCATCACTGACGACAAATGCGAAACTATCGTAGGAACTACCGTTGGCATTCGCCACTGGTGTAAACGTCAGGTTACCAGCATCAATATCCGCTTTGCTGATGACCTGATTCAGCGTGACATCCACGCCCGACAGTTGCAACGCGCCAACCGTTTCCAGCGAAGTGATCTTCACGCTCGCCAGTAAATCGCCGTCCACATCGCTGAAATTGAAGTCAGCAGCTGTGAAGGTATAGGGTGTGTCTTCATTCGTAGTGACAGTCTTATTGGCAGCCGTGGGTGCATCATTGACGGCTGTTACATCAACGGTCATCGTGCTGGCCGGAGAAGATTCGAGCGTTCCATCACTGACGACAAACGCAAAGCTGTCGTAGGAACTACCGTTGGCATTTGCCACTGGTGTGAAAGTCAGGTTACCAGCATCAATATCTGCTTTGCTGATTACTTGATTCAGCGTGACATCCACGCCCGACAGCTGCAATGCGCCTACCGTTTCCAGTGACGTAATCTTCACACTGACCAGAGAATCACCGTCGATATCACTGAAGTTGAAGTCAGCGGCTGTGAAAGTGTAAGAGGTATCTTCGTTCGTGGTAACTGTGTTGCCGGAGGCTGTGGGGGCATCGTTGACGGCTGTTACATCAACGGTCATCGTGCTGGCCGGAGAAGATTCGAGCGTTCCATCACTGACGACAAATGCAAAACTGTCGTAGGAACTTCCATTGGCATTTGCAACAGGTGCAAACGTCAGGTTACCCGCGTCCAAATCTGCTTTACTGATGACTTGATTCAGCGTCACATCGACACCCGAGAGCTGTAATGCCCCGACGGTTTCCAATGACGTAATCTTTACGCTGGCTAGTGAATCACCGTCAATATCACTGAAGTTGAAATCAGCGGCGGTGAAAGTAT
>Ga0222668_1000160_pt1 | contig 48133 bp, 42 predicted proteins | sample AntAcemetagen728_FD_179823 | JGI IMG/M metagenome (GOLD analysis project Ga0222668, IMG submission 179823) | Saline water microbial communities from Ace Lake, Antarctica - #728 | ecosystem: Environmental > Aquatic > Non-marine Saline and Alkaline > Saline | place: Antarctica: Ace Lake...
ATTATTCTCAGTAAGTGTTCGGTAACTCACTCGTTCCACATTTCCCGTTATCCCAGCATAGGGCACGAAAATATTGTTGAACAAAGCATAACTGAATTCCAAATCGGGAAAGGCATGAAAACGCGCCTGATTGGTGAATCTTCCGTAAAGTCCCAGACCTACCTCAGCTGTCAAGCCATTTCTTCTCAGTATTATCTTTGGAGTGGCGCGTAGAATGGCATTGGTCTCTGCGGTACCAGCTAGTACTTCCGTCAAAGTATCTAGGAACGAAAACGGGATGAGCCCACCTCCGTTGTAGCTAATCAGGTCAAATCCCAAATCGAGATTGTAAAATTGATCTCCGCGGTAACTGTATAAATCGGCGGTGGCATTTACCCCAAATTCATTGGACTCGTAGCTATCATCGAGGTAGTAAAAATCCAAACCGATCTCGTGATTCACCTTAGATGAATCTCTGTAGTAACTGCGCCAGCCTGTGTTCAGATCAAACATATTGAACCGCTGTCGGTAGTCGTCTCTATCAATATCAGCATCCTGCGGATCGAAGCCGTAATAATGCCAAGTATTCCTTTCATAGCCCAGATCAGCTTCAAAACTATGCTGCTTGAAAATTTTCTTTCCCCAAACGTCAATGGCATTTTGACTCATGCCGCTAAACCCAACCGGACGATTTACACCATCGTTGTGAGAGAGGTGTCTGAGGTGAGCACCGTACGAAAGATCGCGGTCGCGATCAGAGGCGTAATAGGCTTCTAAATAAGGAGTCGCAAAGGTTCCAACTCCCCCTTTAACATACCCCTTGTAGAGTTTTTCCAACGGTTCACGCACTTTCACCTTAGCTGGTTCGATCGTATCAACTTGCACTGACAGCGCAGGCCTTTTTGGTATCATCTGATAAGACAGCTCTCCAGGCGTCACCTTAATTTCTTTGGGCGTCGCCGCTTCCGAGATCTTGAATGCCTTTTGGACGGTTAGGGTTCGATCGCCCGTGATCACTTGGGTTTGATCAAATTCTCCTCCTTCTTGCCCTTGCGAAGCGATGGCCACAACAAAAGCGAGAAAGAAAGTTAGGATAGGTCGTTTCATGGCTTTCATCAATCTTCTTTGATTAGTTCGCGGTACTCGTCTTCGTAATCCAAAGTGTCTGGCGCGGCAATGGTATCTCCCGCAGACATAAATTCGTTTTCCTTTTGGAGAATCAAGTCCAGTTTGGCCTGGGCTTCTTTGACCAAAGCAGAAGTTTCCACGTTGTCAATTACGCTCTGCAAAGTGGCTTTCGCCTGAAAGAAATCGTCGCGGGCGGCATACACATCTGCCAGCAGAATGAAAGACTTCACTTTCCAGTAATCGGATGCAGGGAATTCTTTGATCAACTCAAAAACGGTCGCTTCAGCTTCGTCCAATTCTTCTCGACTGTAGGCTATTTGCGCCAAGCGAAATTTGGCCTCAGCCCCTTCTTCGGTAGATTTCTTAGCAGCGAGCCACTCGTAGTCAGGTTCAGCTTTTTCGTAATCCCTTTCAGTAAAGTTGATTCTCGCTTTGTTGAGTCTGGCCTCCACTTCCAGTTCGTCGGTCAGATTATCGCTACTCAGAACTTTCTCGATCGCTACCAAAGCGTCTTCGTAATTGCCCAGTTGGTAATTGGCTCGCATTTGTCCTTTTTGGGCTCTCAGAACATTCACCGAAAACTCGGCTACTCCTTCTAAAGCGAGAAAATGTGCTAGCGCTTCTTTGTAACCATTTTGCTTCATGCGAATGACTGCAGCTCCCAAAAGCGATGGCTCGGTGAACTGGCCTATCGGTTGTTTCACCACATATTCAAAACCACTGAGTGCTGTGGGATAATCGTTTTTGCGGTAAGCGCAATCGGCCAAATAGTAATTCGAATTGGTCGCAAATAAACCTTTCGGGAATTTATTTAAGTACTTCTCAAAAGAGGTGATCGCTTGATCGCAATCTCCATCGGCTACCAGGTTCTCTGCGGCTTGATACGTCAAACTGTCAATCTCCATCGGCGACACTTCGTAATCGGGAACGGTGCCGAGCCAGTCGGTAAAGTCTTCAACTCGACCCAAGTCGAGGTAGATATTCTTCAAAGTGGCTATGGCTTCTTGCGACTCTGAATCAACTCCGTAATCTTCTACTACTTGCTCGTAGGTGGCTATCGCATCATCGTATTTCCCGAGGCGATACTGCACCAAACCACGCTGCAGCATGGCACGCTTGCGGTAAGGCGACTGCGAATAATCTTCAACCACGGTATTGAACGCAGCCAACGATGGCTCCAATTTGTTTTGCATAAAGTAAGCGGTACCCAATTCGAAATTGGCCACAGGAGCCAGACTTGTTTGCGGAAACGAAGTAAGTAACTCCCTTAACTTTGCCGTCTTGTTGTCAAAATTGTCGGCATATCCTTCTGCCATTGCTTGCTGAAAGAGCGCATAATCTACGTTTATGTCTTTGGCAGTAACAGCCATCTCATAACTAGTGATGGCCTCTTTATAATTCTTGTTGACCAAGTGCAAATCACCTATTCTGAGGTAGGCATCGTTCTTTCGTTTGTCGTCAATACTCGAAGCCGTGACATACTTCCGAAAGGCTATGAGCGAGACATCGTAGTCACCACTTTTGAAAGCGCAGTAGCCGATATTGTAATTTGCCAAATTGTAGTAATCCGTTCCGTAAGCCGATGGATTGTTCAGAAATATGCGGTAAGCAGAAATGGCATCATCGTATTCCGATTCGCGGTAAGCGATATCTCCTTTCCAATAATCGGCCAATGAACTCACGGTAGGATTCACATTGTACTTCCTCGACATGGCGAAGTACTTCAGCGCTTCTACGTGGTTTTTCTTGTTCATATTCTCCACACCAAGATTGTAAGCAGAAAGCTGGTAATGCTCTTTCTGCATGGGGTCGAGGGTTTTGATTTTGTCCAAGGCATCAATTGCCGCTGAGTAATTTTTTGTAGCCAAATGCACTTTGAGTAAAAACTCAAATGCCTCATCCTGCCTATCGGAGTTGGGGTATGTCTTCAAATACTGCTCGAAAGCAATTATCGCTTCATGAAAAGGATCATAACTCAATTCGTAGGCCAATTTGGCGTAATTGAAAAGGGCGTCTTCAGTAATCTCTGGATCGTGAAATTGCTTGGAAGCCAATTTGAACGCATTCTGTGCGTACTTCTTTTGATCGAGCTCGAGGTAAGAGTCTGCCAATTGGTAAGTGGCAATCTGACCCAGGGCATTGTCTTCTTTTGAAGCTTTGGTGAAATAGTCAATGGCCTTTTCGAAATCCCCTGTTCGGTAATAGGAATAACCCATTCGGTAGGAGTCTTCGGGAGCAGGATTGTAAGTTGAAGCCATGTACATTTCCAGGAATGGAACGGCCTCGGCATATTGCTCTTTTAAGTAATGGGCGTTTCCCACCAAAAGCGCCATCTCTTCGCCACGCTGAACATCATCCTCAGTCAGAAGAGGTGTAGCGTACTCGATCAGCTCGTCGTACTTTTCTTGGTAGTGGTAAATCTGGGCAACGTAGTAAGGAACCACTTTCGCGAAATTCTCATCCGACTCGGCTTTATTGAAAGACTCGAGCGCCGTCTGGTAGTTCCCTTCGGTATAGGCGATATGCCCGTAATAATAGCTCGTCGGGCCAGAGTATGGGCCTTCGCTATCCTTCAGCTTGTAGAATGATTTTTTGGCTTGTTCGTAATCCTCCAATTCGAATGCGGCAAAACCCATTTTGAATTCAACCTCCTCAGCCGTCTCGGTATCTAGATCTCTTTGATCCAACTCTTTCAGCCAACGCAAAGCATCGTCGTAATCGCGTCGATTGAAATTGTAACGCCCCAAATCAAGCACTGCAGTTTGATACCAAATGCTTTCGGGGTGACCGAGGACAAACTCCTCCATGAAAAATTCAGCATCCTTGTGAAATAGCTCCATGGCAGATTTCGCGCGGTAGTATAGCGCGTTGACTTTGAATTCTCCGTGATCAACTTTGTCGGAAGACAGAAACTCCTCGAACCCCTTACGAGCAGGCTCGTAATGACTCCGCTCCATCAATGCCAACGCCTCGTAGTAAGGCAGCAAATCTGAACGGTATTTCTCAGTTTGTTGAGCGAATGATGAACCGAAGAACAGGCTCATAAAAACGAATAGCAGACTTTTTGCCGGCAGTACTTTTGGCATAATAGAATAGTCAGTTTATAACACGTAAAGGTAAAGGCCTATAGCAGGGTTTATGAGGGTTTGCGATCTAAAGTTTTGAACTCAGAAATGTGAAGAATAGCCGATAAATCAATAGCCTTAACGGCCCCTAAAACGCCAAACGGCACGCCAAATTATTTTAGCTTTACCCAAAATTCTATTGCATGGCCCTAGATACCATCGTCAAAATAAAAGACGCCAAGATTTTTCAAGGCGACCATCTCGTGCTCTCAGATGTCAACATACAACTGGACAAGGGTGACTTCGTCTACCTTATCGGGAAGACGGGAACGGGCAAGAGCAGCCTATTGAAGACACTTTACGGTGCTTTGCCTTTGACGGAGGGCGACGGTTTTGTTGGCGATTTTGATTTGAAAAAAATGAAGCGAAGTCAAGTGCCTTTTCTGCGAAGAAAGCTGGGAATCGTTTTTCAAGATTTTGAACTTTTAACAGATCGATCGGTCAACGACAATCTTCTTTTCGTTTTGAAAGCCACTGGCTGGAAGAACAAAAATGAGATGAAAGCACGCATGCAAGAAGTCTTGGAAAAAGTAGGCTTGGGAAACAAAGGCTACAAATTGCCGCACGAGCTTTCGGGTGGTGAGCAGCAACGGGTTGCCATTGCCAGGGCCTTACTCAACGATCCTGACCTCATCCTAGCCGATGAGCCCACGGGAAATCTCGATCCCAATACTACCGAAGAGATCTTGAATTTGCTCAACAGCATTTCCAAGTCGGGACGTGCCGTATTGATGGCCACTCACGATTACGCGCACATGAAAAAATTCTCTTCGAGGGTGATTCGATGTGAGGGAAATTCAGTGACCGAGGAAAAAATTAACCAAGCAACTGAATAATCATTTCTGCTTGCCGCACATTGGAGTAATGGTGCTCTAAAAATTCTTTTCGCTCTTCAATTTTAGCTTCTGACAACGGATTTGCTAGAGCCAAATCAATGGTCTTCCGAAACTGGGCGGATGTTTCGGCTCGAGTAACTAAATTCTCTAAACCAGTGTTTTTAACCATCGCTTCGTTCGCGATAACTTCTACTTCAGTTTTAAGCGCGTAGAGCAATTTCAACTTAAAACCCGTAGTCTGGAATGTAGGCAATACATGCACGCCTGCGCCTTGAGCCAAGCGCTTCATTTCTTTATCGCTTGGATTGAGGTGAAATGCCAAGTTTGCCGAAGAGCTTCGAAACTGGGCAATGTCTTTTTCTGAGCCTTTTCCAGCCACCACCAAAGGAACCTTAGATTTGGTAAAAACGTCATTCACCAAAAAACTGAGCGCTTCTTGGTTCTCCGCCACTTCCAGCTTACCATGATAGAATGCATAATCGCCTTTATCCTTTCGAAGCATCTCAACCTGAGGATGGAAAGGATAAATCAAATCCGAATTCCCGTACCGCTTCTCAAAATGGGTCTGATCGCTTTGACTGATGGCGAGTATTTTTTGACTCTTTCTCAAAACCTTCTCAAACAACCTTAGCTTCTTGGCTTCCGCCTTGAAGTACTGCTTCCGAAAAACACTTTTCTCAGACTTTGCTAGTCTCGAATAATACTCGTGCTCGACATTGTGAGCCCTCACGATCTTAAATCTTTCTTTCAGCTTTGGATCATCCAACCAAGCGCAAGTGTGAAGGCCTTCAAATAGTATCGGCCAATCGTTTTTGAGGAGATTATCGAGAAGTTCTTGACTCTTTCTCGTCTTGACGATAAAGGGAATTTTTGAGAGCATCGCTCCTGTACTTAGCTTTCGCTCGTAGTATACCACCTCATCAAAATCCTTCTCGAAATCGGCGTTTCTACTTCTGCCGTATGCAAAGCAGTGAAGCTTCACCTTGACCCCAGCATCTGCCAATGCCTTTGCTTTGTAGTAGACATCCATCACCCCGCCGTAATCGGGCGGAAAAGGCACGTCGAATGAAACGATATGGATTCCTTCAGTCATCGATCTCCTTGATTTTTGTCAATACAGGAGCAAATTCTTTTTCCCAGGATAGTTCAGCCGACATCTTAGAAGCCTTGTTCCTGAGAAGCTCTAATCTACTTGGATTGGAAAGCAATTGGTTCACCTGCATCGAAATTTCTTTCGGTGTGACTTCAGCTAGGACAAGACCAATTTCATTTCCTTTTACGAATGCGGCTACTTCAGGAAGATCAGATGTGACCATTGGCAAACCAGCCATGGCATAATCAAAAATCTTATTGGGCAGGCTAAATCGATAATTCAGATTCCCGTCTTTGTCTAAAGAGAATCCCAAGTCGGCCGCCGAAGTGTAGCGCATCATTTCCTCATAGGGCATTCTAGGTAGAAAACTGATCTTATCATTCAAGTCAAACTCATTGGCCATTCGCTTTAAATCAGGCAGCGCATCTCCACTGCCAATAATCACCAAGTCGGCTTTTTCGATATGCTTCATGGCCTCCACCAGCTCCTCTCCTCCTCGATTCATATTGATTCCCCCACCTTGAAGCAAAAGCATAAATCGATTTTCATCGAATCCCAATTCGGTCTTCGTCGTCTTGAGTAAATCAGTACTCCCCATCGGCACATTTCGCACAGTGAGGACCTCATCAAGCTGATAGGTCTCTTTGAGCAAATTGGCAATAGAAGGGCTCACGGTGATCACCACCTCAGCTCTGCCGATGCATTTCTTTTCAAAGAATCGCCAGACTTTTTTCACTCTTGGTTTGTGCTGGATTTCGGGCACTTCCGTGAAATATTCGTGGGAATCGTAGATCAGTGGTTTGCGCTTGATTAATGAAACAAGCCAATTCGCAGGAAGCGTATCCAAATCATTGGCCCAAAGAATATCGACGCGAGAAAAGAGAATCTTGAAAAAGAGAAAAACATTGAGCGAAGCGTAAAAGAGCGCTCCATTATTGAAGAGCAACTTGGCTCTCTGCGTTTTGTATGGCCTTTCGAAATTTGGACTATTCGGCAGCAGCCTGCCTAAAAGCAAAATGTCGTATCCCGCCTTCCACAGCTCGTCACATTGCTTGCGCACCCGTTGATCGGTGGCTAGGTCATTGCTTACGGATACGATTATTCGTTTTTTCACGATTGCCAAAAGTAATGAAGTCGTTCGAACCGGAATTCAGTTTAGTTTTGTGGCAAACTTGCCCCTATGGAGATTTTTGAAAATGCTTCCCTCAAAGCGTTCAACACTTTTGGCATTGATGCCAAAGCTGCTAAGATGATTCGCTTTTCTTCAGCAGCAGATTTGAGAGAAATCTTCAGCAACGAAGAGCTCAGCGCTATGCCTCAACTCGTCTTAGGCGGCGGAAGCAATCTCCTTCTCACTTCAGATTTTGACGGGTTGGTTTTGAAAAACGAAGTTCCTGGAATGGAACTGATCAGAGAGGACAACGAACACTTTTATGTGAAATCAGGTGCAGGTGTGAATTGGCACGAACTCGTGGTGGAATGCATCAACAACGGATGGGCGGGATTGGAAAATCTTTCGCTGATCCCAGGCAATGTTGGCGCCAGCCCAATGCAAAACATTGGCGCTTACGGTGTAGAAGTAAAAGACTGTTTTCACGAATTGGAAGCGTTCAATTTAGAGACGCTCGAAACGGAAACCTTCGATGCGGAGGCCTGTCAATTTGGCTACCGCGAGAGTGTTTTCAAAAGACAACTAAAAAACAAATTCATCATAGTAACGGTGACTTTTCGATTGCTCAAAAAACCGCAACTCAACACATCATACGGAGCCATTAAAGGCGAATTGAATTCCTTGGGAATTCACGAGCCCACCATCGCCGATGTAAGTCAGGCGGTCATCAATATCCGCAGCTCCAAGCTCCCCGATCCGAAGGTGATCGGCAATGCGGGTAGCTTTTTCAAGAATCCCCTTGTGACAGAAGAAGTCTACCGAAGACTCGTTGATGAAAATCCTTCGATGCCCTTTTATCCTGCTCCTGAAGGCAAGTACAAGTTAGCGGCAGGATGGCTTATTGAAAAATCAGGCTGGAAAGGATTTCGACGAGAAAACTACGGCGTCCACTCCAAGCAGGCTTTGGTATTGGTGAATCACGGTGGCGCAACTGGAAGCCAGATTTACGACCTCTCGACGGAGATTTTAGCAGATGTGAAAAAGAAGTTTGGAGTTGAGTTGGAGAGGGAAGTGAACATCGTTTAATTAAATCCGCCTATTTCACCGATTCAAAAAGTCCAACAGACACTTTTTCAAAAAAAAATCTGATCTACTCTCCTTCTGGCTTTACCTCAGCTTCGGGAGCTTCTTCTGTTTTGGCTTCAGCCTCCACTGCTCCTTCAACCTTAGAATCCCCTTCAACAACCTCTTCCTTTTCTTCGGCTTTCGGCTCTTCTTTTTTCTCCTCTTCCTCTTTTTCAAGAAGACCTTTTTCCAAAAGAAGGTTGAACCACTTGATCATCTTTTTGATGTCTGACGGATACACGCGGTCTTCATCGTGCTCGGGGAAGATTTTGAAGAAGTATTCGCGCAAAGCGTCGGGATCCTTAGCGTCTACTTCAACTTCTTTTCCGCCCGATTGCTCGCGCATCATTTCAAAGATGTTGGATAAAGGCTCATCACCTTCAAGGGTGTAAATGGAAATATCGCTCAGGGTACTTACGCGTTGCGTTTGACCGACCACCATCTTTTTACCGTCGTTTAGTGAAGTAACCACTACACCACCTCGAGATTGGTTTAAGATTTTGAAAAGACCAGGCTTTCCCGCGATTGACAATATTTGAGTTAAATCCATTGATTATTTTTTGAGAGGGCGCAAATCTAAAGAATTACTTTTCAATCATCAATTTCGACTGAAGCAATTCACCATTCCCTTGGCGGGCTTGAACAATGTATACTCCGTCGGCGATATCTCGAAGAGAAATATTGATGATTCCTTCGCTATTTCCACTCAAATTAATTGATTTGACGAGTCGTCCCGAAAGGTCATAAAGATCTATACCGCGAAGATCGCCCTGGTGGTTTACAATGTTTAAGTCTCCTCTCGTCGGATTGGGGTAAATCTTGATCGTTCCATTGGCAGCGACAAACTCAGAAGAAGTCACTCCAAAAGGTTCTGTTAGAGTGGCAAAGCCGTTGAGTTTTCCATGACCCCAACGAAAGTTCGGAAGTACTCCAGTAAATTCATCTGCGAGAGCGTTTTCAATGATCGCCGTTTTAACCTCTTCAAAAGTCGCTTCGGGATCGCGGTCAAAATAGAGCGCCGCAACGCCAGCAACTACAGGAGAAGCCATTGATGTTCCTCCGTTTCGGTAATGCATTCCTCCTTCTGCAACTCGATCAGGATTGCTGGCAATCAGAGAAGCCAAGTTGGCAAGTCGGCCTGCACTTAGCGTATAATCTCCAGAGGCTGAGATATCAGGCTTGTGTCGATTATCACGGGTAGGTCCTTGACTCGAGTTTATCGAAATATCAAGCGGCACTATTCCAGGGACGAAAGTGGTCTCGCCCAAGTAATTCACGTACTCATTCCGATTTACGTAATTAGCAACGGTGATCACATTGTCAGAGCAAGTCCAAGAGTCGACGGTGGTTTTAAATTTATCTGGCAATTGATAATTGATCATGTCTGGAAACTGACCTTGATTGGGCAAATTTTGACTTTCAATGACTGAAGAGCCGAAAGGGCCGAAACTCCAAACATCGAATGTTCCTCCTCCAGTTGAAGAAAATCGCCATTTGTATTGATCACTGAAGGCCTCTCTTACGACAACTTGAAGCTGGTATTGATCGCCACGTTGGCCGCACCAGGTCTCAACAATCCCGAGGATATTTCCATTTTGAAAAATGGTGTCCGCGACTACCTCTCCCAAGTTGGCTTCAACGGTTCTCCACTGAGCATATCCTTCAAAAGAGTACGATGGTTCTGCCAAATCAGCTCCAATGGTGTAAGAAGTCGTATAAAAGTCCGCAGAGTCAGCCCATAGTTCAAAGAACACCGATGGTTCTCCAATTACAGAATTGGGGTTGTATGAAAACCATGTGAAAGCCGTATCATTCTCAGGCACCTCGTAAGCCAAGTGATAAGGATCAAAGTTGTTGCTGTTTCCAGCAGCAGAAACCATCGATCTTCCAGATTGCTCTTCTAGCAACTCGTCAATAAACAAGGCTGCTCCATCAAGTCCATCGTGCGAGCCATAGTAATCACCTAAGCTAGCATTGATCACAACGGGCTTGCCAAACTCGTCGGCTTTATTGAAAATGAAGTCAACCGCGTCAGCGATGGTCGATTTCCAGTTGGGCATCGAAAAATCCGACGAAACAACGATGATATCTGCCAGTGGAGCTACTCCAATAAAATTGCCTGTAGCATTGGCATTTCCAGTAGCCACGCCAGTAACAGTAGAGCCGTGACCAAACCACTGAGCTTGATCGTCGTGACCGTCGATGTCTTGATCAATGTCCTCTGCATTCCACTCTTGGCCATAACCATAAGGCTGAGGAACTCTGAATGGATCCTCCTCACCTTGAACGTGATCCCATAAAGCAATAACCCTTGTAGAGCCATCTCCATTTTGAAAATCGGGGTGATCCAATTCGATTCCAGAATCAATCATTCCAATAATCACGTCTTCTCCCAAATAGGCCTGCGGCAAAGGTTCTGCTCCAGCATGTATGGGCTGAATATTGTTATTGGTAATCATCACATCAGCCAGCATTTGCGGCTTGGACAATGTAAACTCGATGAAATCGATGTATTCAGCCGTGCGCAATGCTTCCATATTGCCAGCAGGAATTCTCACCGAAACTATATTTCCAATCGCACCTTTTATTACTCCCTCATTCGCCCGAACATAAGTAGTAATTTGACTTAGGTCGCCACGAAGGTAGAGGTGAAGTTCTTCGGAAGGCTCCATCGTTTTAAGCGCAGTTCTCAATTCGAAATTGAAATTCTCTCGCTTTTGCGCGTGAAGGGCTAATCCAAAAAGCAGAAAAGGAAGTAAAAGGTATTTCATGAAAAGATTCAATTTTGATTAAAGGTATTTATAGTCAGGCAAATCCGTCAAAGACAAGATTTTTCTTTCTTGGATCGCTAAGTGGATAACTATATGCTCCAACCCGTTGGTCATGATCACATAAGGCGACTCAATTGCACTATTGTAACGCGCCACTTGATAGAAGGTTTCTCGGTCTATCTTGACGGTGGGTGCTTTGCATTCAATCAAGAGCAGCGGTTTTCCATCTCGATTTAAAAAAAGTGCATCAGTTCGTCCAAATCGCTGGTTGTGTTTCACTCCAGTTTCGAGTTTGAGAAGGCCCGCAGGAAAATTTTTCTCTTTTATTAAGTACATTACCATATGTTGCCTCACCCATTCTTCGGGTGTTAATACAAGCCGTTTCTTTCGGATCGGGTCAAGGATTTTATACTTTTCGCCTTCTTTAAAGATTTGGAAGGGATAAGGTGGTAGATTGAGCATTTGCATCAAACAAACATAACATGAAAACCAAAAAAGAAATAGTAGACAATTGGCTTCCCAGATATACTGGTGTTGCGCTCGAAGATTTTCGCGAATATATTCTACTGACCAATTTTGACGATTATGTAGATCGATTCGCTCATATTCAAGGAGTTGAGGTGCAAGGCACAAACAAAGCAATGCCCAGTGCGCATAGCAAAGACCTGAGTATTATAAATTTCGGAATGGGTAGTGCCAATGCGGCCACCATAATGGATCTCCTAAGCGCTATCAAGCCAAAAGCAGTTCTGTTTCTAGGAAAATGCGGCGGCCTAAAGAAAAAGAATGCAGTAGGTGATTTTATTCTCCCGATTGCTGCCATCCGTGGCGAAGGAACCAGCCACGATTACCTTCCTAAGGAAGTTCCAGCACTTCCGTCTTTTATGTTGCAGAGGGCCATTTCATCTACCATAAGAGACATGGGACACGATTATTGGACAGGGACGGTTTACACGACTAACCGTCGAGTGTGGGAACACGATGATAAGTTCAAAAAGTATCTAAGAAAAACACGATCCATGGCCATTGACATGGAAACAGCAACTATTTTTGTGGCAGGATTTGCCAACAAGATTCCGACTGGAGCTTTTTTGCTGGTTACTGACCAGCCAATGGTTCCTGAAGGGGTTAAAACCATTGCTAGTGATTTGAATGTGAGTAAATCATTTGTAGATACCCACGTCAATCTTGGCATTGGTGCCATGAAAGAAATTGCTTCCCAAGGACGCGCCGTAAAACACTTGAAATTCTAAATGAGCTTCAGCCAAATAATGACATCACTGCGTAAAAAGGAATATTCGCCTTTTTACTTTTTCGATGGTGATGAGTCCTTTTATATCGATAAGCTGATCGATTACCTCCAAAGCAATGTCTTAAATGAAGGTGAGCGAGAGTTTAACCAATCGATATTCTACGGGAGGGATATTTCTCCTGAGGATTTGATTCCTGTGGTGAAGAGATTCCCCATGATGTCGGAGTACCAAGTGGTCATTGTTAAAGAAGCTCAGAATTGGAAAGATTTGTCAGCTCTTCAGTCGTTGCTGGAAAATCCTGTTCCAACTACCATATTGGCGATAAGCTACAAAGGGAAGAAGCTAGATGGCCGCAGTATTATGACCAAACTCATCAAGAGTAAGGGCACCTACTTTAACAGTGCAAAACTTCGCGACAACGAAGTGTCATCATGGCTTAACGATCATTGCAAGTTGCTCAAATTGGACATTGACCCTCGGGCTGTTGTGCTACTGAGCGAACATATCGGGGCAGATTTGATTAGCCTTGAAAAAGCCTTGGATAGGCTTAAATTAGTGGCTAATGGTCAAAAAATAACCACTGATCTAATTCAAGAACACATTGGCATCAGCAAGGACTTTAATATCTTTGAATTGCAAAAAGCAATTGGCTTTAAGGACAATGCGCGAGCAATTTACATCGCCAATTATTTTGCAAATAATGAGAAAGAGCACCATTTAATCCCAGTGACCTATGGCCTCTACCGGTACTTTACTCAACTCATTCGCTACCATAGAGCCGAAAATCATGCCGATCAACAAAAACTCGCTCGAACCTTAGGAGTTAACCCATACTTTGTGAAGGATTACAAACAAGCTGCAGCCAATTACCCCAGAGTAACGCTGATGAAAGTGATGGAAATCCTTCATGACATTGATCTTAAAATGAAGGGCCTAGGAAACTCATCTGCGCGCCACAAAGAACTCATGAATGAGATGGTAGCCAGAATTCTAAGAGCGTGATTGGATCGCATTAATCTTGGAATCCAAGACCAGTTATTTGTGCCTCCAAGCAAGGCTACATTCAAGGCCTACATTGTTTACCTTTGCCGACTTTAAGAAAAACCACCCGAATGTTGAACCCCACCAAATTTTCTCTTCTTTTCATTTTTGCCATTGTTTCATTGTTTGCCCAAGCGCAAAATGGAACAGTGCGTGGATTCGTGTATGAAGAAGAAACGGGAGAAGCGGTGATTTTTACCAATGTGTTTCTAAAAGGCACATCGATAGGAGCCTCGACTGATGTCAATGGATATTTTTCAGTCACACAAATTCCCGAAGGGCAATATACCCTCATGGTGACTTACTTGGGTTATGACACATTTTCAGAAGAAATAACAGTAAGAGCTGGTGACATAACTACAGAGAAGATCTTCTTGAAAAAGTCTAGTGTTCAAATGCAGACGGTTGAAATTTCAGCCGAGAGACAGGAGAGACAGACCAACGTAACTATGTCGGTAACGAAGGCTACGCCAAAACAAATTAAGCAGATACCTACTATTGGTGCCACTGCCGATTTGGCTCAGTACCTTCAAGTGTTGCCCGGTGTTATTTTCACAGGAGATCAAGGAGGGCAACTCTACATTCGCGGTGGATCACCTATTCAAAACAAAGTACTATTGGACGGAGCTACCATCTTCAATCCCTTCCACAGTATCGGATTGTTCTCTGTTTTTGACACAGAAGTAATCAAAAACGCCGACATCTACACTGGTGGATTTGGAGCAGAATACGGCGGTAGAATTTCTTCCATTATGGATATTACAACCCGTGATGGTAACAAAAGAAAGTTTTCAGGAAAAGTAGGTTTAAGCACATTTGCAGCTAACGCACTTTTTGAAGGACCGATTAAGAAGCAAACCAATGATGGTAAATCTTCTTCCTCTTTTATACTTTCTGCGAAACATTCTTACTTAGATGAGTCATCAAAAATATTCTACGACTACATCGATGAGGATGGCCTGCCTTTTAGCTTTACTGACCTCTATGGTAAGGTATCTTTTAATACATCGAGCGGGAGTAAAATCAACCTTTTTGGTTTTAGCTTCAATGATGAAGTACGTTTTCAAGAAACCAGCAACTTAAACTGGAGTTCATTCGGAGGGGGAGCAGATTTTATTTTAGTGCCTAGCTCCACAGCGGCTTTATTGGAAGGTGGACTAAACTTTAGTAGCTACGACATAACTTTAAAGGAAAGAGCAAGTTCCAGCAATCCTTCGTCGGGAGATAGTGGAGAAGAAGTTTTGCTCCAACCTAGAACAAGTGCGGTGAATAGTTTTAATCTATTCCTCGATTTCAAATACTTCTTTGGCGACGATGCCTTAAAATATGGAATAGACATCTCAGGATTCGGAACAGAGCTTTCGTTTTTCAATCCATTGGGACAAAGGATCGAGCAGAACGACAACAACACTGAATTAGCAGGGTACGTTTCTTACAAAAAGAAGATCAACAATTTAATCCTCGATATGGGATTTAGGTTGCAATACTATGCTTCTATTAGAACGCTTCGTCCTGAGCCGAGACTTGGAGTAAAATACAATCTGACAGAAAAACTGCGCTTAAAAGCGGCATTCGGAATGTTCTCTCAAAACATTATTTCGGCCAATTCGGACCGCGATGTAGTGAACCTCTTTTATGGTTTCCTAGTGGGGCCAGAAGACCTTCAAGACGAGATCACCCTCGAGGATGGAAGCACCAGAGAAGTGAAAAACCCCTTGCAAACAGCCATACACTATATCGCAGGTGTCGAGTATGATTTAACCAATCGCATTTCCATCAACCTAGAGGGTTATTTCAAAGACTTCACACAGCTGACGAATATCAACAGAAATAAAATCTACAGCAGCAGAACTCAAGATCCCACTGTACCCGACATCTTGAAAAATGATTTCATCGTTGAAACAGGTACTGCCGTCGGAATAGACTTAACAGTAGGGTACGAAACCCGGCAAATTTTCATCTGGACGGTATTCTCTGTTGCGAATGTGGATAGATGGGATGGAATACGTTCTTACGATCCCGTTTTTGACAGAAATTACAACGTCAATTTAGTCGCTTCATACCGATTTGGAAAAGGCCTGAATTGGGAAGTAAACGGAAGATGGAATTATGGAAGCGGATTCCCATTCACGCAAAACCAAGGTTTCTTTTTGCAAGAAAACTTCAACGACGGGTTGAATACAGATATCACACAAACCAATAGTGACAATGCCCAGATTCAATACGCCAATTTAAATGAAGGCAGACTTCCCGACTACCATAGACTTGACCTTACAGTGAAAAAAACGTTCAAGTTTTCTGAAAACTCAATGCTGGAAACAAGTTTCAGTGTTACGAACACATACGGCCGCGAGAATATCTTCTTCGTGGATCGTGTAACAGGAGAACGAGTAAATCAGCTTCCTGTATTGCCAAGTTTAGGAGTTCTATACTCCTTCTAAAGGACTAAATGCGGAATCCCTTCTAAGACACCCTTGCGTAAAAGTTTTTGAAATTGAACAAAATCTTTACCTGAAGACATGCCCAATTGTATTAGTTTTGTTTCCCGTAGTTACACTATATAAATCACAGCGATCATGGGTCACAAGACCAAATACATCTTTGTAACTGGCGGGGTTACTTCATCTTTAGGGAAAGGAATTATTTCAGCCTCTTTGGCCAAGCTTCTGCAGGGTAGAGGTTATTCTGTTACCATTCAAAAACTCGACCCCTACATTAATATTGATCCAGGAACGCTGAATCCTTATGAGCACGGCGAGTGCTACGTAACGGAGGACGGCGCTGAGACAGACTTAGATCTAGGTCACTACGAGCGTTTTTTGAATACAAACACCTCCCAAGCAAATAACATTACCACTGGCCGCATTTATCAAAATGTGATCAATCGGGAGAGAAAAGGTGATTTTCTCGGAAAAACGGTTCAAGTTATTCCGCACATTACCGATGAGATCAAGCGCTGTATTCAGCTATTGGCAAATCAAAACCATTACGATTTCGTAATCACTGAAATAGGCGGAACTGTTGGCGATATCGAGTCATTGCCCTACGTTGAAGCCGTTCGTCAACTCAAGTGGGAAATGGGTAACGATTGCCTAGTGATTCACCTCACCTTGGTGCCCTATTTAGCGGCAGCGGGTGAGCTTAAGACAAAACCTACGCAGCATAGCGTTAAGGCTCTCTTGGAGCTCGGGGTTCAACCCGACATTCTCGTTTGCAGAACGGAGCATGAATTAACGGATGAGTTGCGTCAAAAAATTGCTCGCTTTTGCAACGTTGGGCCAAATGCCGTTATCGAATCCATCGATGCGGAGACAATCTACGATGTGCCACTTCTTATGGAAGAAGAGGAACTCGACTGTGTCGTATTGGAAAAACTAGGCTTAGCACGAGAGCAAAAAAATGCAGACCTCACTCAGTGGCGTCACTTTTTAAAGCAACACAAGAATCCCAAGACCAAAGTTAAAATTGGCTTGGTGGGAAAATACATCGAACTTAAGGATGCCTACAAATCCATCGTTGAATCATTTATTCATGCAGGCGCGGAGAATGGCGCCAAAGTAGATTTGGTATGGATTCACAGCGAGGACATCAATAAGGACAATGTAGCTGAACAACTAGCAGGTCTTCAAGGATTACTAGTAGCGCCAGGCTTTGGCGAAAGAGGAATAGGTGGGAAAATTCAGGCGATTCGTTATGCGCGTGAAAACGACCTGCCATTCTTAGGTATTTGTCTAGGAATGCAATGCGCAGTAATCGAATTCGCAAGAAACGTTTTGGGCCTTAAGAATGCGCATACCACAGAAATCAAAGGAGATGCAGCCGACCCCGTTATCGATTTAATGGATGGCCAAAAAGACCTAGAGACCAAAGGCGGAACCATGCGATTGGGCGCTTATCAATGCAAAGTGAAACGCGGTTCAATTGCCTACTCGGTCTATGGAAAAGAACTGATATCAGAGCGCCATAGGCATCGTTATGAGTTTAATAATAATTACCTCGACGAATTTGAGGCGAACGGAATGATCGCCAGCGGAATCAACCCTGATAGCGAATTGGTGGAAATTGTCGAAATTCCCGAACACCCTTTTTTCATTGGTGTTCAGTTCCATCCCGAATACAAAAGTACCGTTGCAGCGGCCCACCCACTCTTCGTGGGTTTCGTAAAAGCAGCCGTTAAATCCAAGAAGGTTTTACAGAAAGCCTAAATCCTTTAAGCCCTTAACTTCCTTTCTCTTGCCCCCTCCGTTTAAGGGGTTATCTTTGTCGCCTTAAATTATTTTGCATGGATAAGAATTCCGTTATCGGATTAGTGTTAATCGCTGCTTTGTTGGTTGGTTACTCTATATTTTCACAGCCTAGTGACAAACAATTGGCGGCACAACAGAGATCAGCCGACAGTGTGGCAGCTCTCCAAGTGGAGCAAAATGCGGTAAACGAGGTAGAAGCGGCGGCCATCGCTGAGAATACAATTGTAGATAATACGACGCCTCTCGATTCTGCTAGTCAAGCAGAAGTGGGGGTTGAACTCAAAGTACGCTATGGAGTTTTAGCCGCAGCTTCGATAGGAGAAAGCCAAGATATTACCATTGCAACTGATTTGCTTGAAATCACTTTCAGCAATAAAGGTGGGATTCCTGTAAAGGCCAACCTTTTAGAATATACGACTTACGACTCCATGCCGCTTATCCTCTTTGATGAGGAAACAGCAAAAATGGGCTATGAATTCACCTATCCATCTTTGGGTAGCTTAAATACCTCTAATTTCTTTTTTACCACAAGCGATGGCAATAAAAAAATAAGCGGTGAAGATTCTGATCAAATCACCTTTACACTTGAGATGGAAGGTGGCCGCAGAATCGAAAACATCTACACCATTTCTGGAAACACTTACGATATCGGGATGGAAACTCGATTCTATGATGTAGACGGCATTGTGACTGCCCCAAAATTGGTTTGGGAGATGACTGCCAGACACAATGAAAAAGGAATTGATATTGAGCGAAACAACTCTACTATATTCTACAAGGCTGAAGATGCTGGCCGCGATTACCTTTCGGAAACGGGTGATGATGACGACATAATCGATGACGAGAAACTGCAGTGGGTAGCATTTAAGCAACATTTCTTTTCCGCTATTCTAATTGCCAATGGAACTTTCAATCAAGGAGTGAGCCTAGAAAGCAAGCCTTTTGAAGAAGAAATAACCGATTTCACACAATCCTACAAAGCAGAATTTCCTATCGATCCTTCGGCATCGTCGACGGTTTTCTCGGCTCAACTCTACATGGGGCCCAATGATTACAAGGTACTGAAGGAGTATGGGATGGAGATAGACAAGGTCATCAACCTCGGTTGGGGAATCTTTGGTTGGGTAAACAAATGGGTGGTTATCCCCATTTTCGACTGGCTCGAAACTACGGGACTATCTTATGGAATCAACATCTTGATTCTAACCATCATTATCAAGCTTGTACTTTCTCCCTTGACTTTCAAAAACTACCTCAGCAGCGCCAAAATGCGTGTGATCAAGCCCGAGGTAGACGAAATCAACGAGAAGTTTAAGGATGCCGACCCAATGAAAAAGCAGCAGGCCACTATGGATCTGTACCGCAAGACCGGCGTAAATCCCTTTTCGGGATGCATCCCGATGGTGATTCAGATGCCCATCTTGTATGCGATGTTTCGGTTCTTCCCGTCGAGTATTCAACTGAGGCATGAAGGATTTTTATGGGCTGATGACCTATCGGCTTATGATAGCATTTACACGTTACCATTCGATATTCCCGCATACGGTGATCACGTTAGTCTTTTCACCATTCTTATGGCGGTGAGCATGTTCTTTTACACGATGTACAATACCAGCCAGATGCCTCAGCAAACCCAGCCAGGCATGCCGAACATGAAAGTGATCATGTACATCTTCCCATTTATGATGCTTTTCTTCTTCAACAGCTTTGCATCAGGTTTGAGTTACTACTACTTCTTGGCAAACATGTTCTCTATCGGACAAATGTTGGTGATTAAAAATGTCTTTATCGACGAGGATAAAATCCACGCTAAGATTGAGGAAAACAAGAAGAAAAAAGCCAACAAGGGAAAGTCTAAATTCCAGAAGAAATTGGAAGATATGGCCAAAAAAAGAGGCATCAATCCAAACTAATGAGGTATTCGATCCTGTTCTTCATTGTGCTGTTTTTTGGAGCTAGCTGCAATTTAAAAAAGGAGGTTGCTATAGCAGAAGCGACTGTTGCACCCGATACAGTAATCGTAGTAATGGATGCCCCCTCTCCAAAGGATTCCTTAGCCGTTCACTTTGAAAAAACACCTTGTTTCGGGAGATGTCCAGTATTTAAAATCAAGGTTTACAAAAGTGGCTTTGCTACGTATGAAGGGTTAAACTTTGCCGAAAAGATGGGCCTTTACTCCTATCGATTTAGCGAAGCTGATCTAGACAAGATTTACGAAATGGCCAATGCGATTGACTATTTTGATCTTGAATCTGAATACAATGACCCCAGAGTGACGGATCTGCCAGCCACTATTTCTGAAATTCAAATCAACGACCAGACGCATGCAGTGAAGGCTCGAATGGGGGTTCCGCAATCGTTAAAGGACTTTCATGAAAATTTGGGAATAATGCTCAACGAGCGCGATTGGGAGCCCTACTCAATTCGTTAAACGAATACTGCCGAGAAGTAATAGTAGATCATTACTCCGCAGTAGATCAACTTTAAACCTGTACCGAGTAAAAAACCCAAGAAAGAGCCCGTTGCACTTTTCAGTGCCTTCTTGAACTCTTTTCTGTTTGCTACTATTTCTCCGACTAACGCACCTATAAAAGGACCTATAATCAAGCCCATCGGGGGGAAAAATAGGCCAGCGATTAACCCAACAGTAGATCCTGTAACTCCAGCCTTCGTCCCTCCGAATTTTTTAGTTCCCCAAATAGGAATGAAATAATCCAACACGGTGATGGCCACAACAATCAATGCCGTAACCACAAAAAAAGTAGTTGAATATTCGGCGTAATCGGTAAAATGAAGAATCAGAATTCCCACCCAAGAAATAATTGGCCCAGGCAAAATGGGAAGTATCGCTCCGAGTAATCCAATTAAAACGAACAATCCACTCAATATAGCCAAGGCAATTTCCATGGGATCAGGTTTATTGCGAACTTACATTTTTCAACGCGGGCACACAAAAGCAGACAAGCTTTTTGGTTTGCCAAAAAATGTGGATTTTTGCGCTTTCCTTATACACACGACATGAGCATTACGGCCATCTCTCCGATTGATGGGAGATACGCATCAAAGACATCGAGCCTCATTCCCTATTTCTCTGAATTCGCCTTGATCAAATACCGCGTTCACGTGGAGATCGAGTACTTTTTGGCACTTACGGAACAGCCTATCAACGCGCTGGCAGATTTTCCAAAAGAGTCTGAAAGCGAAATCAGAAAAATCTACCAGAACTTTTCTGAGGCGGATGCCGAGAAGATAAAAGGATTCGAAAAAGTAACGAATCACGACGTTAAGGCCGTGGAGTACTTCATCAAGGAGTGTTTCGAGGCACTAGGTCTTCAGCGATACAACGAGTTTATTCACTTCGGCCTCACCTCTCAAGACATTAACAATACGGCAGTACCCGCGTCGATCAAGGAGTGCTTCGACGAAGCATGGTTTCCACTTTTAGACGAAGTCTGCATTACACTTGCCAAAATGGCTTCGGATTGGAAGGACGTCCCCATGCTGGCACGCACCCATGGCCAGCCCGCCTCTCCTACCCGTTTGGGAAAAGAAATTCAGGTTTTCGTCGAAAGACTTCGAATACAAGCCGATGGACTTAAAAATATTCCTGTGTACGGGAAATTTGGTGGTGCCACAGGAAACTTCAACGCTCATTTTGTAGCCTTCCCCGAGATTGACTGGGTCAATTTTTCAAATAGCTTCCTAAAAAATAGCCTGGGAATTGAGCGCTTGCAGACTACTACACAGATTGAGCATTACGATCAGTTGGCAGCTCGTTTTGATGCTTTCAAACGCATCAACACTATATTGATGGACTTGTGCCGTGACATTTGGCATTACGTATCCCTCGATTATTTCAAACAGTCGATTAAGAAGGGAGAAGTCGGATCTTCAGCCATGCCCCATAAAGTGAACCCGATTGACTTTGAGAACGCCGAGGGCAATCTAGGATTGGCAAATGCCGTTTTGGAGCACTTGTCTGCAAAACTCCCCATATCGAGACTTCAACGAGACCTGACTGATAGCACCGTGCTTCGGAATATCGGAATGCCATTTGGCTATAGCCTAGTGGCGCTTCAATCTTTAAAGAAAGGTTTAGGTAAATTGTTGCTGAATGAAGAAGCTTTCCTTGCTGATTTGGACAAAAACTGGAGTGTGGTGGCAGAAGCTATTCAGACCGTGCTGAGGCGCGAAGGCTACGAAAAGCCCTACGAAGCTTTGAGAGATCTCACGCGCACAAACGAGACGATAAATCGTAAAAGCTTGCATGTCTTTATCGATCGATTGAAGGTGAGCGATGACGTGAAAATCGAATTGAAAGAAATCACCCCTTTCAACTATTTGGGCATCCAATTGGTGCAAGAATGAAAGGATTCGTTCAAATACTCAAGTTACTCAAGAATTACAAAAGAGAGGTAGCAGGAAACTTGTTCTTCAATGTTTTGGCCACTGTTTTCTCGCTTTTTTCTCTGGCAGCGGTAGCACCTTTTCTAACCATTCTGTTTAGCTCAAAGGAGATCGTACTCCCTGAAGTAGCGCCAGAGTTTGGTTTTACTTCGTCAAAGTTTCTTCAGTACGCCGACTATCAGATCAGTTCTTTCATTTTGGAAAACGGCCCCGAGTCAGCTTTGGTTAATTTCTGTGTTTTCATTGTGATTATTTTCTTGCTGAAAAACATAACCCGTTTCATGACAATGTATTTCCTCGCACCGATTCGCATCGGAGTGATTCGAGATGTACGTGAAGCCATGCACAGGAAGATTTTGAAACTACACCTCGGCTACTACAGCGACGAACGAAAAGGAGATATCATTTCGCGAGTGACTTCGGACGTAAATGAGATAGAGAATTCGATTATTTCTTCGATGGAGATGGTGTTTCGCGACCCCATACTCATTCTCACCTACTTGGCCACGATGTTCTTTATGAGCTGGAAGCTCACCATATTCGTGTTGATCTTACTGCCAATTAGCGGGATATTCATCTCAATCATCGGGAAAAAACTAAAAGGAGCTGCACGAAACGGACAATCAAAACTGGGAGAAGTACTTTCTGTCTTTGAAGAATCACTGGGAGGCCTGCGTGTAATCCAAGCCTTCAATGCACAGGACGCAACTCAAGATCGCTTCAACCGAAAAAACAACGAGTTTTTCACCTTAATGGTCAGGCTATTTCGAAAGCACTATTTAGGAAGCCCACTCACCGAAATTCTCAGTTCCATTACCCTGGCTATTCTGATCTATTATGGCGGCCAACTAGTTCTTGAAGCAGGAGACAATGGTTTTACTGGAGAGTTTTTTATCACGTTCATCCTCATCTTCTCGCAAATTATCACTCCCGCAAAATCTGTTAGTCAAGCCTACTTCAAAATCCAGAAAGGTCTGGCCTCCGTAGAACGCGTAAATGATGTTTTGGATGCCGAAGAAAAAATTCAGGAGCCTGAAAATCCGATCGACCACAAAGAGTTCAAAGAGAGTATTTCTTTAAAAAACGTAGGTTTTAATTACGGGCCAGAAAAAGTATTGAGCAGTGTAAATCTCGAAATAAAGAAAGGTGAATCGGTAGCATTGGTGGGCCCTTCGGGAGGAGGGAAAAGTACGCTGGCCAATTTGGTGCCGCGCTTCTACGACGTAACCGAAGGTGAAATCCTTATCGATGGAATTGACATTAGAAAGATTTCACTCCAACAACTGCGGGGAATGTTCGGGGTTGTGACCCAAGAGTCAATACTCTTTAACGACACCATTGCCAATAACATCTTGATGTCGAAGCCAGATGCGAGCCACGAAGAGCTGGTGCAAGCTGCCAAAATCGCCAATGCCTACGAGTTTATCGAACGATTGGAAGATGGTTTTGAAACCAATGTAGGTGATTCGGGAAATAAGCTGAGCGGTGGTCAAAAGCAACGCATCAGTATTGCTAGAGCTGTACTCAAGAATCCACCATTTCTCATATTAGACGAAGCCACCTCCGCACTGGATACCGAGTCAGAGCGGCTGGTTCAAGATGCCATCAACAAGTTGATGAAAAACCGAACTTCATTGGTCATTGCACACCGCCTCTCGACTATTCGGCACGCTGATAAAATTGTGGTCATAGAAGGTGGTCATATTGCGGAAATGGGAACGCACCAAGAGCTATTAGAAGCCGAGGGCGTATACCACAGGTTGCACCAAATGCAGACATTCCAGTAAGCTCAATCTGTAGACTTCCGCCGCGACATTTTTTCAGCTTCTTTTTCTTTATTGAATTCAACAGCATCCTCGCGGTACTTCACGAAAAGATTGATCCAAATAATTCTTGAGAGACGGTAGACCAGAGGCAGAAAAACCAAAAGCAAAATTATACCAAGTATCAGAAACAAAAAACCATCGTCAAAGAAATCAAACTCCATCAATCCAAGCATAGCAAAGACCGTTAAGGCGACATAGAGTGCGACCCAGATGGCAACGGTTAAACCATAACTCACATAGGCTGCGCCAAAATAGAAGCCTGGTTCACGCTCGAAATTCTCTCCGCATACGTCACACCGCTTGTGCAATTCAGTGAATCCTTTGGCATAAGTGGCCTGTTGCTTAAATAGCTTCCCTTCTTGACACCGAGGACAAGTGAATGTAAAAATAGAGTGTAGCTTGTTTCCTTTCATTCCCATAACAGAACACAAAGATAGAGAGGATAATAGGATTACGTGTGACCAAAGGCGCAATCCATCGGGGGTTCAGGTTGAAAACTTTGTTGATAATAGAAATGACTACCCCCTCGCAACTACCCGTTTTAGCCTTTAGTTTTGTTTGTTTGTAGGTTCAAACACAAAACCGTTTTAGTTTTATGATAACCTTGTTCGGGAAGAAAAAGCTCACAGAAGAGACAGTAGCAAACATATTCGTTAACGGTGTGCAACTGCTGATCGACGAGGGCTTTGAAGATGTAGTAGGATTAATCAATGATTCACCTGAGTTTCTAACTCCTCCAAATATAGCCCTGGAAGATAGCGGAGCATTCACTGTTCTTGTCTTGGCGGGTAATTTACAAGTGATTCCTCTTTATTTCGAAGCAGGACAAGACCGAAGAATCGCTCAGTACATTTTAGAAAAATTCGCAGACTTATACGAAACAGATAAAATGAAACTGGCCCAGATGGTTAGTGAAACTCGGAAGCTGATGATGCGCAAAAATCATCCAAGTAAAAGCGTTACCAACGCTATGGCTCGAACCGTCTTCTGCCGTTACGAATTAAATCAGTACCAAGAAAAATATTTCAAATCCCTGGATTCACCTAACCCGATTTTAATTCAGCGGCTCAAAGAAGCCATGGAGAATTTCCTTTGGAATTGGGACACTCTCCTTTTGAAGTACAAGGTGGTTCAAGCAGGCTAATTCGCCGTCTTCAATCCAAATTTTTCTTCAGCCATACCACAAATCTGTCCACCTATTGCCAGCGCGGCTGTTGCGGCAGGTGAAGGGGCATTGAGCACGTGAATACTGTTTTTGCCATACTCTATTCGAAAGTCATCACGAGTATCCCCATCCGTTCCTAGTAAAAGGGCTCGAACCCCCGAACGTCCCGGCTTCAGATCATCCATGGTTAAAGAAGGAACCAATCGTTGAAGCGTATTGAGAAAAAGCTTTTTTGAAAAAGCACGGCGGTACTCGTCGATTCCGAATTTCATGTTTTTGAAAAAGAGCTTCCAAGTACCACTATATGTCAAAGCATCGAAAGAATCGCGCAAACTAAAGTCCGTTTTACCATAGCCCTCGCGCTTAAACGTGAAAACGGCGTTTGGCCCACATTCGACTTCTCCATTGGTCATGCGGGTGAAGTGTACTCCCAAAAATGGAAATTCAGGATTGGGCACTGGGTAAATCAAATTCTTGATCTTGTGCTTTCCTTGATCGGTCAACTCATAGTAGTCGCCTCGAAAACCAACCACTTTTTCCTTAAGATCAATTTGGTCTTTTTTAGCCAAACGATCTGCCTGTAAGCCTCCACAAAAAACCAAGTATTTCGACTTATAGGTCGATTTAGAAGTGACTACCTCTTCGTGTTCACCCATTTTATTTATTCCCGTCACTTCCTCACCCAAAACGAGTTTGGAGTTTTGATTCAAGGCCAAAGCCAACTCCACCATTTTTTCGGTAGCGGCCCGGTAGTCAATAATTCCTGTCACAGGAACCCAAATTCCCGCGATTCCTACACAAAAAGGCTCGTGTTCTTTAATCTGCTCCGCGGTTATTTTTTCGATCCCTTCAATTCCATTCTGCTTGCCAATTTCAAATATCTTATCGAGCATGGGAAGTTCGCTCTCATCAACAGCCACCACTACCTTTCCACAAACATCGTGAGGGATATTGTGCTCCTTTGAGAAAGCCACCAATTCTTTTCGACCTTTCACACAATTCTCAGCTTTAAGACTCCCTGGCGTATAGTAAAGCCCCGAATGAATTACTCCTGAGTTGTTTCCTGTCTGGTGATCAGCCAGCCCCTTTTCCTTCTCTATCAATACGATCTTAAGCTCGGGATACCGAAGCTGCATTTTGTAAAAAGTTGCCGCCCCTACAATTCCTCCACCTATTATTGCTACATCAAAAACCTGATCTTTCGTCATCTTTGAAAACTTTGGCGCAAAGTTAATTGAAACGAACGATTGCACGGCCAAACAATGGTTACGTTCGTCACCTAATCGGCAAAATATTCACACCTTTGTTGCAACGAATTGGCCTATTTTTATGACCATTGATGAGTTTATCCGCAATGCGGTACAAGAAGACATTGGAGAAGGAGATCACACTAGCTTGGCTTGCATCCCCGAAGGAGCTGTAGGTAGAGCAAAAATGATTGTGAAGGAAAAAGGAGTTCTTGCTGGCACAGGTATAGCTGAGCAAATTTTTTACTTTATCGACTCCAACCTTCAGGTGAAATCGTTAGTAAGCGATGGCACTATGGTAGAACCAGGAACGGTCGTAATGACCGTGAGCGGAAAAGCCAGAAGTATTCTCATGGCCGAGAGATTGGCATTGAATTGCGTGCAGCGTATGTGTGGTATTGCTACGCTTACGCGAAAAGTAGTGGATCAAGTCGTAGGCCTGAACACCAAAATTATCGACACGCGAAAAACGACTCCTGGGATTCGGTTTTTAGAAAAACTCGCAGTGCAAATTGGAGGTGGTGAAAACCATCGGTTTGGGCTTTATGACATGATGATGATCAAAGACAATCACATCGATTATGCGGGCGGCATCCAAGAGGCCATTACCATGGCCGACGAATACCGAAAGAGTCAAGGACTCGGTATAAAATTAGAAATTGAAGCTCGCGATTTAGAAGAAGTTGATGAAATTCTCAGAATCGGATTGATCGATCGGATCATGTTGGACAATTTCAGTTTTGAAGATATGAGGACAGCTGTTGCTAAAATTCCTGGTAGCATAGAAACTGAAGCCAGCGGCGGAATCACAATAGAAAACGTACGTCAATACGCTGAATGTGGGGTAGATTTCGTGTCAATGGGAGCCCTCACCCACAGCGTTAGTAGTTTGGATATAAGCCTAAAGGCATATTAATAGTCATCTTTTAGCTCCACTTTTTTATCTTCGTTCCTCATGGGTACTCCACTTTCTGAATGGTTTGAAGAGAAGAAGAAACACATACTCGAATCGGGTCTAGTTCGACAAACTATAAATACGCTTAAGCGTATTAAGCTTCCTGGATTCGAAGGACTCAGCCTTTTTCAAGTCTTGCAGTTTTTCCTAATTGGCCTATATGAAGGAAGAATAACCACAAGAGCCTCAGCGGTATGTTTTCGCTTTATTTTGGCTATCCCGCCATTGCTCATCGTATTTCTATCAGTCATTCCCTTTGTACCTATTGAAAATTTTCAAGAAAGTATTATGACCTATCTCGACCGCGCGATGCCAGGAGATACGTTCAGCTTAGTCGAGAACACCTTGGATGATTTGATCAACAAAAAGCAAGAAACGCTCATTAGTCTCTCATTTCTTTTAACACTCTTCTTCTCGTCCAATGCAGTTCAAGCACTCTTGGACGGGTTTAGCTACAGCTACAATCTCGATAAGAAACCAGGAGTAGTTCTCCAATACATTCGTTCTTTTGGACTCTTGCTGGTATTCAGCCTGACCATCGTTCTCGGAGTTATTCTCATTACGATAAGTGGCCCCGTGTTCGAATACCTGCAACATTTGGATATCATTGGCAGCAATGCCGTGGTATTCTTCCTGGAGGTAGCCAAGTGGATTTTAGTGGTTATTCTTTTTGAAGTAGCCATATCAGTGCTCTACCGCGCGGGGCACAGTGGGAAATGGAGAGCCATTAATGCAGGAGCCTCCTTTGCTACACTCGGGCTTATCATCGTCTCATCGCTCTTCGCTTGGTACGTCAATAACTTCGGGAATTACAACAAACTTTATGGCTCTGTTGGAACTGTATTGGTAGTCATGCTTTGGCTATACCTAAATACAATTGTGCTGATCTTAGGCTTTGAAATAAACGCGGGAATAGAAAAAGCCAAGGGATTAAAAATTGGAGAGATGGAGGCGGATCAAATTTTACAGAATTAAGCTCCCGCCAATTTGTCACTTTCTCAGCCGTGGTCTGCTATTTGTCTAGACTGATATGAAAAATTGATTTCCCATGCCAGAAAAAGAAAAAGTAGAGAGTCCAGATATAGAAGAAACTCAAGCTTCACGGGAAGAGCAAGCCTCTGAAGAGAGCGCGAAAGCGAATTCAGCGGAAGAGAGTCCAGAGAATTCTGAAAAGAGCGAGCAAAACGAGCATGAAGCAGCTATGACGGAATTGCAGAAAAAGCATGACACGGTAAATGATAAGTACCTGAGACTTTATTCTGAATTCGAAAACTTCAGACGAAGAACCGCCAAGGAAAAACTCGACTTGATGAAAAATGCGGGCTCTGACTTTGTAGAAAAAATTCTGCCCGTGGTTGATGACTTCGACCGCGCTATAGAACTAAATGAAAACAACACTGATCCCGAAGCACTCAAAGAGGGATTCAAACTCATTCACCACAAGATTTTAAACCTTCTTCAAAATAAAGGTTTGAAGCCGATGGATTCGATTAATCAACCCTTTGATACGGAATACCACGAAGCCATTACAAACATCCCCGCGCCTTCTGAAGACATGAAAGGAAAGGTGATTGACGTGGCCGAAAAGGGATACTTTTTTAACGATAAAATTCTCCGCTACGCTAAAGTTGTAGTAGGACAATAACGAATAGAACCACGCAGAAGATGGCGAAGAGAGATTACTACGAAGTATTGGGCATTTCCAAAGATGCTTCGCAAGGCGAATTGAAAAAGGCTTACCGCAAATTGGCCTTAAAATACCACCCCGATCGGAATCCTGATAATGCGGATGCCGAGGTGAAATTTAAGGAGGCTGCCGAAGCTTACGAGGTTCTCAATAATGCCGAAAAGAAACAACGATACGACAGATTCGGCCATCAAGGCGTAGGCGGAGCTGCTGGCGGCGGCGCAGGAGGATTCGGTGGCGGAATGAGTATGGACGATATCTTCTCCCAGTTTGGCGACATCTTCGGAGGCGCATTCGGCGGAGGCGGAGGATTTAGCAACGGATTTGGTGGCGGAGGAGCTCGTCGACGTAGAAAAGGTACCAACCTTCGAATTAAAGTAAAACTCGACTTAGCCGAGGTCTTAAACGGTTCTATTAAAAAGATCAAAGTCAACAAGCTCGTTGCGGCTGAAGGAACGACTTTTAAAACCTGTACCACCTGCAGAGGAGCAGGTCAAGTGAATCGCGTGACCAACACGATTTTGGGTCAAATGCAAACCGCATCTGTATGCCCTACTTGTCAAGGTAGCGGTGAAATGGTGGACAAACGTCCTCCTGGGTCTGACGAAAATGGCCTTGTTAGAAAGGAAGAAGTGATCAGCATCGACATTCCCGCAGGTGTAGAAGAAGGAATGCAACTCAATGTGAGTGGAAAAGGAAACGCTGCTCCAATGGGCGGTGTACCTGGTGATTTGCTCGTAGTAATCGAAGAGCTAGAACACGACACAATAAAACGCAACGGAAAGAATTTGCACTACGATCTCTATGTGAGCTTCATAGATGCTGTTATTGGTGGGATTGCCGAAGTGCCCTTGGTAGAAGGCAAAGCCAAGATCAACATTTCGGCAGGCACCCAGAGCGGTAAGCTCGTTCGGCTCAAAGGCAAAGGACTGCCAAGTGTGCAGAGCTATGGCAAAGGCGATATGCTGGTAAATATCAACGTTTGGACTCCTCAAGAACTCAGCAAAGACGAAAAGAAAATACTGGAGAAACTTAAGGACAGTGAGAATTTTCAGCCCACTGCCAACCACGACGAAAAGAACTTTTTCCAAAAGGTTAAAGACATGTTCGAATAAAGAGAATCTCTTTGAAAATTAAACCGTTTTGCCTTTCAGGTAAAGCGGTTTTTCATTTAGATTTGACTGTAATAATTAAAAATATACATGGCGATACTCGAAGCCCAAAACATCACAAAGACGTACTCAAATCATGTGGCGCTTTCTGATGTAAGCATTTCTGTTCCAAAGGGAAGCATCTTCGGTTTACTCGGCCCCAACGGGGCTGGCAAGACCACACTAATCCGAATCATTAATCAAATTACGGCACCCGATGAAGGAAGAATATCCTTCAATGGGAAAGACCTTAAACCTGATCATGTTCAAGACATTGGCTACCTGCCCGAAGAGCGTGGACTATACAAGAAAATGAAGGTGGGAGAGCAAGCAGTATATCTCGCTCGCTTGAAAGGAATGAGCAAGGCCGAGGCCAATAAAAAGCTCAAAGAGTGGTTTGAACGCTTCGGAATTCAGGATTGGTGGAATAAAAAAGTGGAGGAGCTTTCAAAAGGAATGGCGCAAAAAGTACAGTTCATTACGACTGTGCTCCACGAGCCAAAGTTTCTCATTCTCGATGAACCATTCAGTGGTTTTGACCCGATTAATGCAAACTTGATCAAGCAAGAACTTTTAAGACTTCGAGATGAAGGGGCAACGATAATGCTCTCTACGCACAACATGGGTTCAGTCGAAGAAATATGTAGCCACATAGCATTGATTAACAACGCAAAAGTGGTTCTAGAGGGTAGCGTGAAGGAAGTGCGAAATAAATTTAAAGAAGGAGTTTACGACCTCGTATTCTCTGGAAATATGCTCGGCTTTACCAATGCACTTTGGACGAATTTCGAACTAATCGAACACAACGAGACAGAAGATAAACTCTGTAGTGCGCGCATCAAACTTACGGAGGGTGCGACGGTGAATGATCTATTAAAAACGGTTATTCCTATTGCTCAAGTCCATTCGCTAAATGAAGTCATTCCAAGCATGAATGACATCTTCATCAAAATAGTTCAACAAAAAGGAGAAAGTGATGAGTAAGATTAGCCTGATCATTGAACGTGAATATGTGAGTCGCGTGCGCAAAAAGTCATTTATCATTATGACTTTCCTCGGTCCTATCTTAATCGGTGGACTTCTTAGTTTGGGAGTGTTCTTAGGAATGAGTGATTCCAGCATTTACAATGTCTTGGTAGTTGATCTCACACCAGAGATAGCCCTGGATAGCACCTACAGCCCCAAGCCTATGTTTGTGGACGAGCTGAAGGAAACTTCTCAAGTTCGATTTGACTACACCACTGATGGGTTGACCAATGCTGAATTTGACTCGACCGAGTACACTCTGATGCTCGTCTTACGCGAGGACATCATGACCTTTCCCGAAGCGGAAATGGTCTTTCGGAAACTACCGAGTATGAAAGCTCGAAGCTACATCAAGTCGCAAGTGGAGAGAATAATCGAGGACAATAAATTAATAGCGGAATCGATTCCAAAAGAAAAATTTGACCAAATCAATACGGACTTAAATATAATCACTGTCGATGCTGAGGATGGTTCTACATCCTTTAAGCAAGAGCAGGCCTTTATCGGATTTGGCTTTGCCGTTTTGATTTACTTTTTCATTTTTCTTTACGGTGTGCAAGTCATGCGCGGGGTTATGGAAGAAAAAAGTAACCGAATAGTCGAGGTGATCATTTCGTCCGTAAAACCTTTCCAATTGATGATGGGGAAAATTGTAGGAGTCGCTTTGGTTGGCCTCACGCAGTTTTTACTGTGGGTTATCCTTACGGGAGTTCTTTTTTCGGTGGCGACTTCAATATTTGCCCCCGAGCTGTCTAATGCGGCAACAATGGCCGATCGAATTCAAGCGACCGAGCAAGTAGCAAATGAAGTTTCAAAAGATGCTATGGAGCAAGCTGCTATTGGCGAAATAGCAGAACTAATCCTCTTTCGAATTAACTGGCCATTAATGATCGGGATGTTCCTTTTCTATTTCTTGGGAGGGTACTTACTCTATGCTTCATTGTTTGCGGCAGTAGGAGCAGCGGTTGATAACGAAACGGACACGCAACAATTTATGATGCCGATTACCATCCCGCTGGTTTTCGGGTTTATTGTCTCAGAATTCGCACTCACCAACCCAGAGGGGTCAATGGTATTTTGGTTTTCACAATTTCCCCTTACCTCACCTATCGTGATGATGGTGCGCGGAGCCATGGGCTTTGACAGCGGTTCCATTTGGGAGCTGTTTCTCTCGATGGCATTGCTCATTATAGGATTCGTATTCTGCGTGTGGCTTGCTGGAAAGATTTACCGCGTGGGCATCTTGATGTACGGCAAAAAAGTGACCTATAAGGAATTGGCAAAATGGTTGAAGTATTAATTGGAGATAATTAGAAACAAAACCTAGATCATTCCTGCGCTTCCCCTTTTTGCTAGGTTGAATGAACTCGATATTCCGTTATATTTGAGTCTACGAAAAACCCGAAGTATTGAAAATAGGTATCATCGATTTGGGAACGAACACCTTCAACTTGCTCATAGCAGAGCTAGACGACAAAGGAGGCTATAAACCCACATATCGCTCAAAAGTCGGAGTAAAACTTGGCGAAGGAAGTTTCGAAAAGAAATACATCACGGAAGCTGCTATGGAGCGAGCTTTCCTAGCGTTAGAAGCACAAATAACCGTTATCAAAAATCAGTATTGCGATAAAGTTCTTGCTTTTGCTACCTCTGCAGTAAGAAGCGCTTCAAATGCAAATGACTTTGTAAGCAAAGTCAAAGAACGTTTTGGGATCACTATTCATGTAATAGATGGCGACCGAGAGGCAAGCATGATCTACAACGGAGTGCAGCTTTCAGGAGCGCTTACCAATGAGAATGCTTTGATTATGGACATTGGTGGCGGAAGCACTGAATTTGTTGCGGCCAACGATCAAGAGATTCTTTGGAAGAGAAGCTACGAGTTAGGCGTGAGTCGCCTTTTGGAAAAGCACAAACCCCAAGATCCCATTAGCGACTCGACCCTAAAAGAAATTGAAGAAAGTCTCGAAAGTCAAATTGGAGATGTGTTTGAAATCGCAGAAAACGAGGGTATCAAAACCTTGATTGGTTCGTCGGGATCTTTCGATACCTTTTCAGATGTCATCTCAAAACGCATTGGCACTTACGAGGACACAAACAGTGTCTTGAGTCTGGATTTAAGCCGCGACATCCTCGACAAGTATTTAGACGAACTAGTGCGATCAACCAGAATTCAGCGAGAGGCGATGGATGGCATGGTAGCCATGCGGGTGAACATGATTGTCATGTCGGCAATCTTTGTCAGGCTCGTTTTGAATAAAACCAATATCGAAACAGTGAAATTGTCGAAGTATTCTCTGAAAGAAGGAGTACTCTTCGAAGTGTTAAAAGGAAATCTATAAGATGGCATCCATTCTGATTATTGACGACGAAAGAAGCATTAGAAATACGCTTCGTGAAATCCTCGAATTTGAAAAATTTACCGTCGACGACGCAGAAGATGGACCCTCTGGATTAAAAAAACTTACCGAAAATCCCTACGACGCTGTTCTTTGCGACATTAAGATGCCAAAAATGGATGGCATGGAAGTTCTTGAAAAGGCACTGGAAAACGGAGTCGAGTCTCCTATCATTATGATTTCCGGACACGGAAACATTGAGACGGCTGTAGAAGCAATTAAGAAAGGGGCTTACGATTTTATCGAAAAACCACTTGACCTCAACCGCACCCTAGTGACTTTGCGCAATGCCATGGAGCGCGTCAACTTGGAAGTGGAGACAAAGACACTTCGAAAGAAAATTAAGCTAATCAAAGGCTCAAACATCATCGGAGAATCCAAGGCAATAGATGACATCAAAGAGATGATTGCAAAAGTGGCTCCCAGCGATGCGAGAGTATTGGTCACGGGACCTAATGGTTCGGGAAAGGAATTGGTAGCTCGCCAGCTTCACGAAAACAGCAATCGAGCAAAGGCTCCGTTTATTGAGGTCAATTGTGCTGCCATTCCTTCTGAGTTGATCGAAAGTGAATTGTTCGGTCACGAGAAAGGAGCTTTTACATCAGCTGTGAAGCAGCGAAAAGGAAAGTTTGAGCAAGCCGACGGTGGCACTTTATTTTTGGATGAAATTGGAGACATGAGCGCTTCGGCTCAAGCCAAAGTCCTCAGAGCTTTGCAAGAGAATAAGATCAACCGCGTAGGCGGAGACAAGGACATTAAAGTAGATGTGCGCATCATAGCCGCTACGAATAAAGACCTCAACGCAGAAATAAAAGAAGGAAACTTCCGCGAAGATCTCTTCCACCGATTGAGTGTGATCCTCATCCACGTGCCTTCATTAAACGAGCGCATTGATGATGTGCCTTTGCTGGCCGATCACTTTTTAGATTCCATTGCTCAAGAGCAAGGAAGCCCAAGAAAAGAGTTGACTAAAGACGCTTACGAAGCGTTGCAATCACTCAACTGGACGGGAAACATTCGTGAGCTGCGCAATCTAATCGAACGCTTGATTATTCTTTGCGGTAAGATAATTACTGGTGCGGATGTAAAGCAATATGCAAATCCAAAGAGGTAAGAGTTTAATCTTTGATTGCCTCAATAATCGGACTCCCTGTCATTCCCGAAGGAAAAGGAACCCCCATAATCAAGCTTAGCGTGGGCGCTATATCGCGAATATTCGTTTCGCGGTAGGTCTTGCCTTTTTCTACGCCAAAACCGTAAAGAAGAAGAGGTACGTGCTGATCGTACACCCAAGGGCTGCCGTGAGTAGTTCCAGTCTTACCGTGACGCATCCAGCCGCTTTCCATAATGAAAATGACATCGCCAGAAAGATAAGGATGCAATCCCCGTTGCAAATTCCGAATGGGGAATTCAGCTGAACCTGCTAGCCGAATCTTTTCGGAAGGATAAGCTCCATAAATTCCAGGCATCCGACACATCTCATCGGCCATATAGTCCGCCAAATCACTAACGGCAATTCCCGCTTCTTTCAGCTTCTCGCGATTAAAGTAAATGTGGTTTCCATCCGTTTCTTCAATCAATTCACGTCCGAGAGAATCATACTCAAGTAAAATGTCCGTCAAAAGTTCTTTGCTTCCCTTTCGGTCAAAGTACCCTCCTGGTAGATTATTATCAATGGAATACTGAGCAACATCTGCAACCCCATGATCAGCAGTAAGCATTATTGTGTATTGGCCCTTTCCGACATAGCTGTCTAGAAATTCAAAGAATTCACTCAAGTCATTATCGAGCCTCAGATACATGTCTTGTACCTCTAATGAACGAGGCCCATACGCATGTCCCATATAGTCTGGGGAGGAAAAACTCAATGCCAAAAAATCGGTGATGTCATCTTGTCCCAACTCTTCTTTTATGACCGCTGCCAAACCGAACTCAAGAATTAAGCTATTTCCCCATGGAGATCTTTTTAAGACTTCCTCTGGATCGTTTTGCTTCGCCAAGTCGGCCAAATCTTTGGGAAGTACTGGGTATTTCTCTCCTTCGTAAAGAGATTCGTAGGGATTGTTGTCGGGAAGACTTGCGGTATAAAGCGATGTGGCCAATAAGGGTTGCCAACCCTTTACAAAATAAGTATCCACCAGATTTCGATTGTTAAAATCATTTACCCATTCTGGTAATTCATCCATATAATAAGAACTCGTAATGAACTTTTTGTCCTTGTACCAGTATGCGCCGTCAGCCAGATGTCCTCCTGGTAAAACAGCTCCGCGATCTTTCAGAGAAACGGCGATCACCTTGGCCTTCTGATTCCAAAAGAGCTTGAGCTCATCGGTTACGGTGGTTGTTTTAAGATTCTTCGGGCTCATTTGTCCCGCGGCATTGTCAACGCCCACGGATTTTACGCTCTTGTCTTCTACGCAGTACATTCCTTTTTTGGAAATGGGATCGTACCAATCGTTTGCAACAATTGCATGAGCAGCGGGAGTTGTGCCGGTGTAGACAGATGCATGTCCAGGGCCAGTTATCGTTGGGGTATATGAAAATCGGTGATTAGCACCGTAAAATCCATCTTCCATTAAGCGCTTGAAACCTCCTTCACCATAAAGATCAGCATAGCGAGAGAGAAAGTCATTTCGCATCTGATCGACCACAATACCCACTACCAATTTGGGGTGATTATCGGTGTCTTGGGCCAAAGTGACCATCGACAAGAAAACCGCCACTGCTATTCCTAAAGTCCTTTTCATGAAATGAATTTTGAGAGGTAATACAAGATGACCATACACACTACTAAACTAACCAAAACGTTGGCTCCCGCCATCATAAGGTGTCCGTCATGCAGCAGCTTAACTGTTTCATAACTGAATGTGGAGAAGGTGCTAAAGCCCCCGCAGAAGCCGATCACGGCAAATGAAATCCACCATCCTTTCATGTCCTCTTTGGCTATAAGCCATACGAATACACCCAAGGCTATACAGCTCAAAACATTGGCTACCAATGTGCCCCAAGGAAATGAACTTGGTATAAGCCTCATCATTGCTCTTCCCGTGAGGAATCGAGCAACGGAACCCAATCCACCGCCCATGAAAATGGCCACCAAATCTCTCAGGGTAATTTCCATACAAATCGATTAAAGGCTTTGAATACAATCCAGCCGATGAGTGCTCCAAGGATACCTCCACAGACGATATCTGCGGGATAGTGAACACCTAGATAAATACGTGTGTATGCCACCAGTCCAGAAAAGAGAAAAACATATGGCGCCCATTTGGGATAAGGCTTGCGGAAAACCATGAACAAGAAAGTAGCGATTCCAAAGAAATTGGTGGCATGGGAACTTACAAAGCCGTACTTCCCTCCTCGGTATTCATTGACGACATGCACGAGGTCGTAGATTTCCAAATTTCGAGAAGGGCGATACCGTTGAAATACTTCCTTGAAAAGCTCTACTGAAATACGGTCTCCAAGGGTAACAACTACTGCCACTCCCAGCAGGGTCCAGAGTGCCATTTTCCAATCATAGGCCTTGGCAATAGCCCAAAGAAAAAATAGATAAACTGGGATCCAAAGTAACTCATCGCTCATGTAGTACATGGGCTGATCGAGCCAATCCGCATGAAGGCCATTTAACCAGAGAAACAACTGCCGATCCCACTGTTCCAAATGCTCAATCATGGCTATCTATTGAGTTTTTCCCAGATCTTATCTTTGAGTTCCGTAAGTCCCAATTGGGCCACGGATGAAATAAATACGTATTCAACCGATGGCATTTCGGCCACCATTTCTTTTTTCAATTCTTCATCCAAAAGATCACTCTTGGTGATAGCCAAAAGGCGATCCTTATCGAGTAACTCAGGGTTGTAAGCTGTCAATTCACTGATAAGAATCTCGTACTCTTTAGGAATATCATCACTGTCGGCAGGCACCATGAAAAGCAAGAGACTATTTCGCTCGATATGACGCAGAAATCTAGTTCCCAACCCTTTCCCTTCACTTGCTCCTTCGATGATACCAGGAATATCGGCCATGACAAAAGAGTGATCATCTCGGTAACTGACAATTCCCAGATTGGGAACAAGCGTCGTAAAAGGATAATCGGCAATTTCAGGTTTCGCAGCGGTAATGACTGAGAGCAGAGTAGACTTTCCCGCATTCGGTAAACCAACCAAACCTACATCGGCCAAGACCTTGAGCTCTAGAACTCGCCAAGCCTCACGTTCTTCTTCTCCAGTCTGTGCAAATCGAGGTGTTTGGCGCGTTGATGTTTTAAAATGAACATTACCTTGACCTCCACGACCACCTTTAAGCAGAACGTACTCCTGTCCTTCTTCGGTAATCTCAATCAGCACTTCACCAGTTTCGGGGTCTTTGGCCACTGTTCCCAGAGGCACTTGGACGATAGAATCATCACCCGACTTACCCGTGCTCGTTTGTTTTCCTCCCGACTCGCCGTGATCAGCTTTAATGTGTTTTCGGTATTTTAGGTGGAGAAGTGTCCAGAGCTGAGCGTTTCCGCGAATAATCACGTGACCACCGCGTCCGCCATCTCCTCCGTCAGGTCCTCCTTTGGAGGTTAACTTGTCGCGGTAAAGGTGTTTACTTCCTGCCCCGCCCCTTCCAGAGCGGCAATTAATTTTTACGTAATCGACAAAGTTGTGACTACTCATGACTCGTTATCGCTTCAAATAATTTTTCGCTGATCGCGTCAATCGATCCAACTCCATCTACCTCTTCATATTTATCTTGAGCCTTGTAGTAATCTGCTACAGGAGCCGTTTCACTTTTGTAAACAGCTATACGATTGGCTATGATTTCAGGATTGGCATCGTCGGTTCGACCACTCACTTCAGCGCGCTTTTTCAATCGGGCTTTGAGTTCAATGTCTTCTACACTCAAAGCGAGCATAAGGGTGATGGATGTATTTTTTGATTCCAAATAGACATCCAAGGCCTCTGCCTGGGCAGTGGTGCGGGGAAACCCATCGAATATGAACCCATTCGGATCGGTATGTCCATCAACTTCTGCTTCCAACATTTTGATGGTTACCTCATCAGGAACAAGTTCACCTTTGTCGATGTAGCTTTTGGCCAAATCTCCGAGCTCTGTATGCTGCTTGATGTTTCTACGAAAAATATCTCCTGTTGAAAGGTGAACCAAATTGTGTTTTTCAACGATTTTTTCGGCTTGTGTACCTTTTCCGGCTCCTGGAGGGCCGAATAGAACCAAGTTGATCATAATCAGGATTTAATTTGATAAATATCGTTTAAGTTTCTTCCCAATCCATCGTAATCCAGGCCATAGCCCACTACAAATAAATTGGGAATATCGAATGCTGTGTAATCTGGTTTTGTTTTGCCGATAAAGGCATCTGGCTTGTAAAGCAAAGACGCAACTTTTAAAGAAGCTGCATTTTTTTCTTTCAAAATTTCCATCAAGTAATCGAGCGTATGTCCTGTGTCTACGATATCCTCCAAAATGACTACATGCTTGTTTTGCAGGTCAGTATTGAGCGACATCAGGTCAGAAATTTTCCCACTCGATTCTGTTCCACGGTAAGAAGACAGCTTAATAAAATTAATTTCAGCATTGAAATCAATGTATTTCATTAAGTCCGAAATAAATCGAAAGCAACCGTTAAGAACGCCTACGAATACAACGTCTTTACCCGCATACTCTTCCGTTAATTCCTTTGCCATTTTGGCAATAGCGTTTTGAATCTTTTCTTCTTCGAGGTAAAGGGTAAACTCTTTGTCGTAAAGGGTTACTGATGGCATGCCGATTTATTTTTGAATGGCGAAGGTAATGAATACTATCACCTTTCTCGAAAGGACTTTTGAAGGCTTTCTATTGCTCGTCTTTCACTAAGCACAGAGGGTTCATAAGCATAATTGAAGTCGACAAGGAAGTACCCAACATTTGACATTAAACGTATATTTGCCCGCATGTCAAAAGCGCCATATCACAAGGATTTTAAGCTCGGCGTTCTCGGCGGCGGTCAGCTAGGACGAATGATGCAGCAGGAAGCTGTCAATCTTGATATAAAGCTGGCTTGTCTTGACCCAAACGAGAATGCTCCCTGTGCGAATTTAGTTCCCGAGTTTGTGACGGGAAATTTCAATGATGAAGAAACGGTCTATGAGTTCGGGAAGAACAAAGACCTTATTACTGTCGAAATTGAACACGTTAGTATTCCCGCTCTAAAAAGACTTCAAGCTGAAGGAGTGAAAATCTATCCTCAGCCTGAGCTTTTAGAAATCGTCCAAGACAAAGGCCTCCAAAAAGAATTTTACCGCAAAAACGGAATACCCACTGCAGAGTATCGCTTGATCGATTCCAAAGCTGAACTAGCCGATCACACAGACTTCTTGCCTTTTGCTCAGAAACTGAGAAAAGGCGGCTACGACGGGAAAGGCGTTCAAATTTTACGCACGGAAGCCGATTTTGAGAAAGCCTTTGATGCGCCATCAGTTTTGGAAAAATTTGTACCCTTCGAAAAGGAGTTAGCGGTGATCGCCGCGAGAAATGAGCAGGGCGAAACGTCTGGTTTTCCTGCAGTAGAGCTGGAGTTTAACTCAGAGGCTAATTTGGTGGAATTGCTTTTTGCACCTGCAGAAATCTCCGAAGAAATTGAAAAGAAAGCCCGTGAAATAGCGATGCAGACCATCGATGCTTTTGGATTTATTGGAATTTTGGCGGTTGAGCTATTTCTAAATAAGGATGGAGAAATTCTGGTCAACGAAGTGGCGCCTCGCCCGCACAATTCGGGGCACCATACGATTGAAGCAAACATCACCTCCCAATACGCTCAACACCTTCGATGCATTTTGGGCCTCCCCCTCGGCGATACGAGTCTGCGGGTTCCAGCTGCAATGGTAAACCTATTAGGAGAGGCAGGCTTTTCGGGCCCCGTTCAATATGAAGGACTGGAAGAAGCCTTATCGGAAAGCGGTGTCTATATTCACCTTTACGGAAAAACGGATACCAAGCCTTTCCGCAAGATGGGCCACGTGACCATCACTGCAAACTCCGCTGAAAAAGCGCGCGATCTCGCACACAAAATTAAAGACACCATTAAAGTAAAATCAGAATAATCATGGTAGGAATCATCATGGGTAGCAAAAGCGACCTTTCCGTAATGCAAGCAGCAGCGGATGTTTTGGACGAATTGAAAGTAGCCTATAAAATGGAAATCGTTAGTGCACACCGCACACCCGAACGAATGTTTGAGTACGCCAAAACGGCTGAGGAAAATGGCATCCGCGTGATCATAGCAGGAGCTGGCGGCGCGGCCCACCTTCCAGGAATGACGGCTTCGATCACTCCTCTACCTGTTATTGGCGTCCCTGTGAAAAGCCGAAACAGTATAGATGGATGGGATTCTGTGCTCAGTATTTTACAAATGCCCGCAGGAGTTCCTGTAGCTACGGTAGCTCTTGATGGAGCCAAGAACGCGGGAATATTGGCCGCTCAAATTCTTGGATCGGGCAATGAAGATTTGAGAAGAAGAATAGCCGAATTTAAAGAAGAGCTGAAACAGAAAGTTCTGAAAGATGCCCAGAGCTTAGGTTAAAAATCAACACCAAAACGGTAGATACAAGTAGATCTAAAGATCTGTCCAGGTTTTAGAATGACTGAAGGAAAACCAGATCGATTAACAGTATCTGGAAAATGCTGGGCTTCAAGACAGAAAGCTGAACGTTCACCGTAAATCTTTCCATCCTTCCCTTTGAGGGGTTTATCCATTGGTTTTCCGCAAAAAAACTGGACGCCTGGCTCATCGGTCATTACTTCCATTGTTCTTCCCGAGTCTGGCTCCAAAACATTCGCAATTATCCGAAGACCCTTTTTGTCTGGAATAAGGGTATGGTCAAAGCCAGCGCCTGTTTTCAGTTGATCGCTCTCTTGATCGAGAATGTCTCCTATCGCTGTTGGTTTGCGCAAGTCGAAAACAGAATCCTTTACTGTTATCGGCTCTTTTACTGGAATATGCTCCGAATCGACAGGCAGGTACTTAGAAGCGTTAATTTTGATAATATGCCCGTTGATATTTTCGTTTCCAGCTCCCCTCAAGTTGAAATAAGAGTGGTTGGTCAAATTGATTGGTGTGGCTTTATCGGTGGTCGCGTGGTATTGAATAGTCAAACCATTATCATCCGTGAGGCCATAGGTTACCTTAAGCTTTAGATTTCCAGGATAACCTTGCTCACCATCTTTGGAGTTGTAGGTAAATGAGATGAAAGAATCGTTGGCCGTAAGAACATTCCAAACTATGGAATGGTACCCTTCAGGGCCGCCGTGAATATGATTGTCACCATCATTGGCTGGCAGCTCATACGCCTTGCCATTCAAGGTGAAAGCCGCACCCTTTATCCGGTTGGCAACTCTTCCTATTATGCTCCCGAAAAAGGTCTCTGGTTTTTGGAAATATTCATCTATTGAATCAAAACCGAGTACGATATCTTCAAACTCTCCATCTCGATCGGGGACGAGTAGTCGAAGGATTCTACAACCGTAGTTACTAACTTCACACTCAAGGCCATTTGCAGTCTTGAGTGTATGCCGAATAATTCCATCGGGTCTACTTACTTCTTCCAGATTGTCCATCTATGATTGTCCTGTATTTTAATGAGTTTCAACTAGAGTGTTCCATATTCTTGGATAATCTGCTCCTCTGTTTCTTCTAATGATTTGAACACCGCGAATGTGCGTCCTTGAGTGCGTTGTGCTCCGAGAGCATTGGCAAATTTAACCGCTCTTACATAATCATCCTTTCGATCTAATAACCCAAACCCCAAACCTCCTGCAAAAGAATCACCACAGCCCGTGGTATCGACTACATGCTCTACTCGAATGGCTTTGACCAATTGCTGGTGTACGTCGTCTTTATCTTCGTAGAAAACCGCGCTTCCATTTGCATCAAGGGTTACGATAAGCGATTTTAAACCATTTCCAATTGCATGCGCTGCAAAAGCAGGTAAGTGACTAATATCATTTTCGTCAAAAGGCTTCAATTTCGTTTCATCAATCTCCTTGTCAAACCAGCAACAATTCGATTCTTCAAGATTCATTTTTAGCACATCGATGTATGGAAGCCACTCGTCTCGATCGATCCAAAACTTTAATATTCTATCGCCCAAAGTGGTAACGGTGTTCGTAGGCCCATGTGCGTCAAAAATAACTACTCCAGTGCTGTTTGCTTTAATGTGCTGCAAGGTATGCAACGGAACTTCATAATCTGAAATCGGCACACAAACAAATGCATTGCAATGCATCAAACCTTCCAGATCGCGAGGAACAATGGGATTCATAAACCCTGTTTGCTTCTCTATTCGGTTGTTTTGATCCACAAATCGAAGACGAATCACGTCACCTTGGTCAGCTTCGCAACGGATAAACTCCGTATTGATATTGGGAAAATCGGCGAGGATTGCCTTGATCTCCTCAATATCTTGCTTTCTCACATGAGAGACCAAGTGGACTTGTCCTCTACCCTCTAGTAGCTTCGATAAACCTATGGCTGTGTGCATTGCACACCCATACTTCTCAATTACTTCTCCGTGGTGAGTGGTAATATGATCCCTTGGAATAGGGCCAAGCACCGCTACATTATACTTCGACATGTTCCATTTTCTGAACTTCAAATATAGGGCAACAATACACTTATCGCACAAAGCTGTCTGAACCTTCGCTAGATAATGCAATTATGAGAAGAATTAAGTGACCTAATTCACAGATCGACAGATTCTAAGCCTTTACCTTTGTTAGATGCAAGTCTCCGGGGAAAAAGAAAATGATAAACAGAGCAAGAAGCCGAGTAATCATCGCCTTCGTTGCATCGGGAACTCTCAGCTTGGCTCCATTTTCCGAGGAGCCGCACCACATTGTGAAATGGAAATGGCTCATCGGCGGGGCTGAAGGAATGCAGGTCATGGACTGGTTTGACCTTATTATACATTCAAGTACTTAGCTATTTCTGGTCTATTCTCTTTTTGTTTTGGCGCGATTGTCACAAACAGCCCGATAACTCGAATCAGTTTTGAGCCATTCGAATTAATCTCTCCACAACACGTTCCATCGGATGAGATTCGTATTTTAGCAACGATTCCAATCGTTTGAAAACATCACTTCTCATAGCCACTTTCCTACCCCTACTCTTGTGGGGCCAGAATGGAAATGATCCTGTAGGTGCCCGACCAGCGGGCATGGCCAATACAGCTTTGACTTTCACCGACATTTGGAGCAGCTTTCACAATCAAGCTGGCTTGGGCTATGTGGAGGGTTTCACTGCGGGAGCATTTTACGAAAGTCGGTTCTTGGTAGATGGGATGGCGTTCGCAGGATTTGCCGCAGCGACACCTTTGGGAAAGGGTGCCATCGGACTAAATTACAGCAACTTTGGCTACGGTGTTTACAACGAAGGAAAGCTTGGTCTTGCCTACGGGGTGAAACTCGCGGAGCGCTTTTCTATTGGCGTTCAGCTAAACTACCACACGACTCGAATAGCTGCAGATGACTATGGTAACGCAGGTGCGCTGACAGCCGAAGTCGGAGTGCGAATGGAAGTATCGGAAAGAGTGACCATAGCGGCGCATCTTTTCAACCCAACTCGAACGACTCTCATTGACAACAGCGAAAGCGCCATTCCCGACGAAAAAATTCCGACTGCAATTCGACTCGGAGTTGGCTACCAAATCAGCGATGAAGTTCTCTTGGCAGCTGAAGTAGAAAAAGACATTGACCAAAACGCCTTGTTCAGGGGAGGAATCGAATACCAACCCGTCGATATTCTCTATCTCCGTTTAGGAGCGTCTAGCGAACCAAGTCTCTTCAGTTTTGGTTTGGGTTTGAGATTTGAAAGCTTTCAATTTGATTTGGCTTCAAGCTACAGCAGCGTACTCGGGTATTCTCCTCAGATTTCGCTCACATACAATCCTAGCAAAAAATGAGGCCCTCCGTCCTCATAATCCTCTTCATGTTTTGCCTTCTAAAATCGTGGGCGCAAACCAATCAAAACGTCGATCGGGGTAATATCATTGAGCAAAGAATAGAACAAATAGCTGAAGCCGCCGAAGATGAAAATCTCGATTATACGACTCTGTTTGAGCAGTTGGCCGTTTACTTATACTTCCCCTTGAATCTAAATACCGCATCGGTTGATGATCTCTACGGGCTGGGACTATTGACCAATGGCCAAATCTTAAATTTCTTAGATTATCTAAACGAATACGGCCAACTTTTCTCCCTTTACGAACTTGCCTTTATAGATGGATGGGATCAGGCTACCGCAGAACTCATTTTGCCCTTTGTGAGAGTAGCTTTGGACGAAACCAGAGAAAAAATTACTTTTCAAAAACTTCGTGATTACGGCAAGAGTGAAATTGTGGTGCGCTGGCAGCGAATACTCGAAGACCAGTCAGGCTACTCGCCAATTAGCGAAGATGGTTTGGCGGAAAGCCCCAATTCTAGATATCTGGGTTCACCTGATAAACTCTTCGCGAGGTATCGGTACCGATACGGCGACCGAATCAGCTTTGGGATGACCGCAGAGAAAGACAATGGAGAAGAGTTTTTTCGAGGAAGTCAACCCAATGGTTTTGACTTTTACTCAGGTCATGTTTACCTCAAAGATTTTGGGATGGTCAAACAACTGGCCATTGGGGATTTTCAGGCACAATTCGGTCAAGGACTTACGTTTTGGTCAGGCTTGGGTTTTAATCGAAAAAGTTCGTTTTCAGTAAGCACAGCTCAAGATGGAAGGGGGATAACTCCTTATACTTCTATCAATGAGAACCTCTTTTTGCGAGGAGGCGCAGTAACTTTAAACCAAGGGAAATTTGACTTTACGGCATTCTACTCGGGCAAGCGCATTGATGGAAACCTAACGGATTTTGAACCGAACGATTCCCTCGACTTTTCGGAACCTGAAGTACTCATTACTAGTTTTCAGGAAACGGGATTTCACCGTACGGTGAATGAGGTTGCTGACAAGGATGCCATTTTTCAAGAGCATTACGGCGGGCATTTGCAATACCGCACCACCAATTTTCAGCTGGGAATAACGGCTGCCCATATGCAGCTGGACGGGTCGGTCAACAGAAATACTGATTTCTATAGTCAGTTTCGATTCAACGGAACTGAAAATACCACCGTTGGTGCAGACTATTTTCTCAGGTTAGCCAATTTCCGATTCTTTGGTGAAACAGCTAGAAGTGCAAGCGGTGGATTTGCGACAATGAATGGCGTAAACATTGAAATGAATTCTCGCCTACTCGTAAACATCACGCAACGCCACTATGAAAGCGACTTTCAAGGAGTGGCATCTGTAGGGTTTGGTGAAGGAACACTCGTCGAAAACGAGAGTGGCATTTACTTAGGAGTAGAATTTCGTCCATTCAAACGCTGGAAAATTAATGCATACATCGACCAGTTTAAATTTCCGTGGCTACGTTTTCAAACAGATGCACCATCAAGCGGATACGACTTCTTCGGACAATTGGAATACCAAGCTTCGGGAAGGACGAACATCTACCTCAGATACCGAGACCGATTGCGCCAAACAAATACGCGAGACGAGGTCGATGGCGCGGACTTTCTAGTTGACAACCCTCGAAAAAACTTGAGGCTCAACTTCAGTCACAGCGCAACGAAGCAAATCAGACTTCGATCGAGAATAGAGCTCACCGAATTTGGCCGAGGAAACGAACCGATTTCGAGAGGTTTTATGGCTTATCAGGATGTGATTTGGGATGTGAAAAAGGTTCCGCTACGCATCGCTGCGAGATATGCTTTATTCGATACCGACACCTATGACTCTCGAATCTACGCTTACGAAAACGACGTGCTTTATTTCTTTTCCATTCCCGCTTATGGAGGAAGAGGAACAAGAGCATACATTTTGATCAAGTATGATCTAGGTCGAAACACTGATATATGGCTTCGAGTGGCTCAAACCTATTTCACCGACAGGCAAGTGGTAGGATCAGGCCTCGAAGAAATCGATGGAAATACACGAACTGAAATGAAGTTTCAGATCAGGCATATGTTCTAACACCCAGTTTCGAAAACTCTTTAAAAAAATCTGGAAAGGACTTCCCTACTACGGCTGGATTTTCCAAACTCAAATTGGTTTTAAAAACCAGTGGCGCGAAAGACATGGCCATTCTATGGTCACCGTAAGTGGAAATAATCTGATTTGGCAGCAATTGATTTCCCGATTTAACAAACAGGGAGTCATCAGTAGCTTCTGCCTCCACGCCCATTCTTTTCAACTCGCTTACCATAGCGCTCAAGCGGTCGGTTTCCTTCACTTTGAGGGTGTGCAATCCTGTTAGCTCCACCTCCTTGTTTAGCCCAGCATAAGTCGCCGCAATGGTTTGTGCCAGATCAGGATTATTCACCAAATCAATGCTAGGCTGAGGAGCTACTTTTCCAGAATGCTGAAGCAGAAGTCCTTTGTCATTAAAAACTGATTCTACTCCTAGAGGCCCGTAGAGCTCTACCAAACTGGCATCGCCTTGAATAGCCTCAGAAGTAAGTCCTTTGAGTAAAACGCTCAAGTCGGGATTCAGCGCTACCGCCGAAAAGAAATACGAAGCAGCGGACCAATCGGGCTCTACCTGCACGATGGATTCCATGTACTTCTTTGGCTCAATTGCAATGAAATCTTCTCCTATTTGAACCGTGGCACCACAGGTTTTCATAATCTCCTTGGTGATGGTGAGATATGGCAGCGAGGTCGGTTTCCCCAAGAATTTTATGGTCAGGCCTTTTGTCAATTGGGGGCCTATCAGCATCAATGCTGAAATAAACTGACTGCTAACGCTGGCTTCTATTTCAACTTCGCCTCCAACTAAACTTTGACCAGTTATTTGGAGAGGCAAGTATCCTTCTTTTTCAAGGCAGACAATATCTGCTCCTAAACTCCGCAACGCATCGATGAGCGGTTTCATTGGGCGCTCGCTTAGACGCTCGCTTCCTTTAATAATCCGTCCCCCCTCTTTTACAGCCGCATAGGCAATAGAGAATCGAGAGGCTGTTCCTGCATCTCCCATCCATAATTCATCGCCACCTTTCTGCAGTGCACCATGGAGGTGAACGGTGTCATCCGCTTTGGAGAGGTTCTCAATTTTTATTTCTGAATCAGCTAAATACTGAATGATGAGCGCCCGATTGCTAATGCTTTTTGAAGCAGGTAATTCTATTTCAACAATGGAATCAGGTGTGGAAATTTTCTCTAATCTGATCATTTCAACCTACCCATCTTTGGTAATAATTTAAAGAGTCTATCACGGTATCGGCTTGGGTATCTCGATCGAAAACAGCGTCACCAATTTCGGGTAAGAGCGTAAAGTTCATCCGTTCATCGCGGTTTTTCTTGTCGTGACGCATCAGTTCTATAAGGCGATGGTAAGTAAACGAATCCAAACTCACCTTGGGAAATAGACTGAAAATAAAGGAACTTATTTCTTCCAATTGCTTTTCAGGCAGACCATCGATCTTTCTTGAGATGAAAGCTTCACAGACCATTCCGATGGCAATCGCCTCTCCGTGAAGTAATATTT
>Ga0222668_1000161_pt1 | contig 48028 bp, 39 predicted proteins | sample AntAcemetagen728_FD_179823 | JGI IMG/M metagenome (GOLD analysis project Ga0222668, IMG submission 179823) | Saline water microbial communities from Ace Lake, Antarctica - #728 | ecosystem: Environmental > Aquatic > Non-marine Saline and Alkaline > Saline | place: Antarctica: Ace Lake...
CTTGAATTCTTCCGTAAACGATCGCCGATGCTGTTTCCCTGACACTTTGGACTCCTTGCTCATAAATTCCTCCTAAGAAGATTCTGAAGTATTCTTCAGGAGTCCGCCAGTCTTGGGCTATCGCACAGATAGATCTCGCTGACGGGCATTCAGTAAAAGTTTTTTGATCGGAGAGAAACGATGACCAAGACAGAACAGAGCAACAGCACTCGCGAAGTTCCCAAAGAGGGAGTGATGGAGACGATCGGCTCTACTCCTTTGATTTGTTTACGCCGCTATCTGGAAACGGCCGACGTTCAGCTTTATGCCAAAATGGAAGCCTTCAATCCGGGGGGGGAGCGCCAAAGATCGTCCCGCCCGCACCATGATCGAAGAAGCGCTGGAGTCCGGCACGATTGACAGAAATACCACGATCATTGAATCGACGTCCGGGAATATGGGCATCGGTCTGGCGCAGGCCTGTTGTTATTATGGGCTGCCTCTGATTTGTGTTGTCGACCCGCATGCCTAGGAACAGAACATCGCCATTATGCAAGCATACGGCGCGGTGATTGAACGCGTCACGCGGCCTCTACAAGGGACGTTTCTCAAAGCACGCCTCGCCCGTGTTCTGGAATTGCTCAACCAGTTGCCTGATTCGTTTTGGCCAAACCAGTATTCCAATGAAAAGAATCCACTCGCGCACGAGAACGGAACCATTCGGGAAGTCGATGAAGCACTGAATGGTGAAATCGATTATCTCTTCGTCGCCACCAGCAGCACCGGGACGGCACGCGGCTGCCAGGAATATCTGAAAAAACGAGGACGCCGTACGAAAGTCATTGCCGTCGACGCAGAAGGCAGTGTGCTGTTTGGCGGTCTGGCAGGCCACAGACGAATTCCCGGCCTGGGAGCAGGGCATGTACCTGCTTTAGCAGCGGGCCAGAAATTTGATGACGTCAAGCGCGTTTCCGACTTGGATTGCGTGGTGGGCTGTCGGCGGATGGTCAAACAGGAAGCCATTCTCGTCGGAGGATCAGCGGGCGGCGTTCTGGAAGTGATTCGTTCGATGATTCCCGAATTGAGAACCAAAGTGTGTGCCGCCATTCTGCATGACTCCGGCACCCGTTACCTCGATACGATTTATTCGGATCAGTGGGTGGAACGCGAACTAGGCTGCTCTGCAGAAGAATTGCAGATACGAATTGAGCAGCCCAGTAGTGTCGGGGCCACGACCGTACAGAAAGAGCGCCTCTTTACTCACCATCTGATGGAACACGCGATGGAACAGACAACGGCATCATGACAGTAATCCAAACCACCCGGCAACCCGTTGATGCGGCCCGTCTGCCTGCAACAGCCCCCTTAAAACCTTTCCGGATCGCTGTTGTAGGCTGCGGGCCCAAAGGAATGTATTGTCTGGAACGATTGGCTTTTGAGCTGATCCGTTCTCGGCAGCAGTCGGAAGTGCAGATCACGATCTTTGAACCGGCCCCCTTTCCAGGTGCGGGAGCCGTTTATCATCCGCGCCAACCACATTACTTACGTATGAATTTCGCGTCACAGTATATCAATGTCTGGCCCGAAACGGTTCGCCAGCGTAATCCGCGGGCTTACCCCACACTCGTGGAATGGCTGGAAGACAACCATCCTCGCTATGCTGATCCACATGGATTTGCACCCCGGGCGCTGGTCGGCGAATATCTCTCGGCGGCATTTCAGAAAACACTCCAGCAGTTCCCTGATTTTGTCACCGTGAATTTGGTTTCTCACAAAGTAACGGAGATCCAGAAAACCGAAGCACGCTGGTTACTCAAAACAGCAGACAGTGAAACCGCCTTTGATCAAGTGCTGCTGGCGATCGGTCATGAAGGCTGGCGGTCGACGCCCCTATCACATCCCCCATCAAAACAGATTATTGAAAAGATATTTCCCGTAGATCAGATGCTGACACCTACACGCATTCCCTCACAATCTACGGTCGCGGTACGGGGCTTCGCGTTGACATTTATTGACGCCTGTCTCGCATTAACTGAAGGACGCGGCGGAAAATTCTTCCGCGACCATCAGGATTGGATTTACCTCCCGTCCGGGGATGAGGTGCAGACCATCGTCCCTTTTTCCCGGACGGGACACCCGATATTGGCCAAACCGGACCCAAGATCTTTCAAAAGTCATTCAGGACTCGAACAGATCTGGGAACAGGGACGCCAGCGGCTGCTGCATCTCAAACAGCCCGAAACAGGTCTCGACTTTCAACACGCAATCTGGCCCGCCATTTTGAAAACCGCAGGAGAAGCATTACTCTTACAGGTTCCCGATCATCAGTGCGGCAACAGTGAACCGCTGATTGCACTTCAAAACTGGTTTCAGGACTGGAACAATCGCAGCTTTTCACCCGAGGAGACATTTCGGCATCTGCGACAATCTTACCGTGTTGCGATGGGCTTTCAGGAACCCGACGAAGCCTGGGCGCTCGGCGAAACATTTCGACAACTCTACCCGGCATTGGTGCGCAGAATCAGTTATGGTGGACTGGCTCTGAGCAGTTGGCCTGACTTTCAGCGTACTGCACAGGAAATGGAGCGGCTGGCATTTGGTCCTCCTGCCGAAAATGCGGGACGGCTGATCGCTCTCATCGATGCGGGAATCGTGGATTTAGATTATTTGCAGGCCAAACTCGTGCCAGATCAAAACAGACTCGTGCTGCAATCAGCGGGGAAACAGACGACGGTCGACCGGTTGATCAATGCGGTCATCCCCGCCAGTGATCAATTTGCGGAAGACTCTTTGTTGGAACAACTGCTCTCTTCAGGCAGGATTAGGCGGATGCGGGGCGCGGGGGGAATTGCCGTCAATGGCTCGGCCCGTCCTATCCTGCCGGAGGGGCAGAAATCAGAAGGACTGGCCGTCGTTGGTCGTCCCACTGAAGGATGTGTTCTGGGAAATGATACGCTCAGTCGTTCGCTCCATTCCTGTCCGGATCAATGGGCGCAAAGTATCTGTGATCAGATCGCACAAAGGAAACAGAGATGAAAACCGCGGTGCAACCGGCAGAACAAGCAGCTCCTTCCGAACGGAAAACCAGAGTTGTGCGCAGCAATTGCCGGGGAATGCTGCCGCTGACAGCGAAACTCGAACCATGGATTACCGAGCTCTGCCACGGTACGACGCTGCCTGCGCTGGTTCACGAACATGGTTCGCCTTTGAACGTGCTGAATACAGAACCATTTCAGCGAAATGTGACGGCCTTGTATGATGTCGCACAAGCACAGGGACTCGACTTCGATGTCTATTTCGCTCGCAAAGCGAATAAGTGTCTGGCGTTTGTTGATACGGCGAACAAATTGGGCTGCGGCGTCGATACAGCCAGCCTGGAAGAATTACAGCAAGTACTGCAGTCGCAGGTTCCTGCAGAAAAAATCATCTGCACCGCTGCCATCAAATCGGAGACGCTCCTGCGGCTTTGCATCATTTCGGGCGTGACTATCGCCGTCGATAATCTCGATGAACTCATGCAGACAGCGATTCTCGCAGAAGAACTGAATCGTCGGGCGAATGTGGCGGTGCGGCTAAGCGGATTTCAACACCAGAAAAAAAAACTGCCATCCCGTTTCGGTTTTGATATCGATGAAATTCTCCCGCTCCTGCAAGACCTGCGGGATGATGCATTGAATTGCTTACCGTACTTGAACTTGATCGGCGTGCATTTTCATCTGGACGGCTACAGTCAAGCACAGCGCATCTCTGCCATCCAACAATTGCTGCCGTTGATCGATGAGTTGCGCGCACGAGAGTTCCCCATCCAGTTTCTGGATATCGGAGGTGGGTTCCCGATGCGCTATCTCGAGTCGAGAACAGAATGGGATACGTTCTGGCAGACACAGCAACAGGCGCTGCTGGGAGAACATGCTCCGCTGACGTATCGAAATCACGGCCTGGGACTGACGCCGGTAGAGGGCACACTGATCGGCAAACCGAACTGTTACCCCTATTATCAGAACCCCGTTCAGGCCGACTGGTTTGAGCAGATCTTAACTTCAGCATGCGAAGCAGGCACGATCGCTGAATCCTTGCGAAAACGACAGATTCAACTGCGTTGTGAGCCAGGTCGCAGTATTCTCGATGGATGCGGCTTCACCGTCGCCCGAGTCGAATCCAGGAAGCAGCAGGCGACCGGTGACTGGCTGATCGGAGTCTCGATGAACCGCACGCAGTGTCGCACCAGCAGCGATGATTTTCTCGTCGACCCGCTCCTGATTCCTGCCACGGAGAAGTCACCACTGCCGCGCACGCCGGCAGGAATTTCGGGCTATCTCGTTGGTGCGTACTGTACCGAATCGGAGTTGTTAAGCCTGCGCAAGTTACAGTTTCCGCACGGCGTAGGCCTCGGAGACCTGATCGTCTTTCCGAATACGGCCGGCTACTTCATGCATTTTCTGGAAAGCCGCTCGCATCAGTTCCCACTGGCCCGCAATGTCATTTTCGATGCGCATATCAGGCAGTACACGCGCGACGCCATTGATGCGTAAAGTACCAGGCAGCTTCTCTTGAACAAGACTGTTTGTTGGAATTGAATGCAACGCACAAATTCATGCCTGCCCCCGCTTCGACTCCAGAAGCATTTCCGCCTGCATCATAATCAGAATGAAGTAAAATGAGCCCACTGGCCTGTTTTCTCGTCAGAATGCGTTTTTCTTCCTGTTTTTTGTAAGGAATCTCATGCTCAAGTTACTAATAATTATGGAAAGCGTGATCTGTGATACGGGAAGAAAATCAGCAGTCACTGTTGAAAACGGATTTGGTGAGCAGGGCTGGCTTCTCAGTCAGGAAAGTGGTGCGCTGATACCCTCACCAGCGAGGAGGGGGAGCTGTTTTTACTTTTGCGAGGAGTTGAAAATGAACGGTCAGCGCTGGACTTTAACCCTGCTTTCAATCGTACTCATTTTTTGCATCAGAATGCCGATTGCGTCGGCGCAGAACCTGACCGATCAATGGGTCGAGAAGGCGGCTAAACCGTTGGTGGAAAACCGAATCGCCGATGGACTGTCAATTGGTTACATCGAAGGCAAACACTCCGGAATTGTGCACTTGGGAACCGCGAACCGTGCCGGAAAAAAAGCCGATGACACGACGCTCTATGAATTAGGTTCGATTAGTAAGCTCTTCACGTCGCTCATGCTGGCCGATGCGGTCGTACGAGGCGAGATTGATTTGAATGCGGCAGCGAACGTTGACAATCGGGCGGGGATTCAGTTGCCGTCGCACGAGGGTCGGTCGATCAAATGGATTGATCTGAGTACCCATCGCTCAGGACTTCCACGGCTCCCAGAAAATTTGGTGCCGGCCAATGTGGGGAACCCGTATCGTGATTACGATTCAAAAAAGGCAGCAGCGTTCCTGAATCAATACAAACTGCCTCGTCAGCCTGGCGAGTCGCAGGAATACTCAAACCTCGGTGCATCGGTGCTGGGATATCTGGTCGCGCAACAGGCTGGCAAGTCCTATCAACAGTTGTTGGAGGAGCGAATCGCGAAGCCACTGCAAATGACCGATTGCGCTGTTTCGCTCAATAAAGATCAAAGGCAGCGACTCGCCACGCCGCACGATAAGTTTGGCTCACCCACACCGCCCTGGATGTTCTCAAACCTGCCGGGCGCCGGTGGAATCCGCGCAACGATGCAGGACATGCTGCGTTTCGCACAGGTGCAATTGACTCCGCCCACTGGTAAAATTGGCGAAGCAATTGAATTGGCCTGGAAACAACAGCGCGCCGCAGACGCATCGGGTTCTGCGATGGGCCTGGGCTGGATGATTGCCGGCGATGGTCAGACGCGTTGGCACAACGGACAGACTGGGGGATCACACTCGGCACTTTTCATCAATCGTGAATTAAACTGCGCGGTCGTCGTGTTGTGCAACACAGCCGTCCTCAAGGAAATCGATCAACTGGCGATGCAGATGATAATGAAAGCAGCAGGTCAGGATGTAAAGCCAGAACCAGACAAAACGTCAGACCATAAATCGGATGATCTTGCCATTGATGCGAAACATCGCCGTCGGCTGGAGGGTCGGTATCAATTGGCGCCGAACTTTATTTTCACGGTCCGTGATCGTGAGGGGCACTTGATGGTGAGTATCACCAATCAACCCACTCAGGAGGTCTTTCCCGATTCGCCTACACGCTGGTCATATCGGGGCGTCAAAGCCACACTGGAATTCAAACTGGGCAAAACGGGTCCTGCCAACAGCTTGATTCTACATCAAAATGGTGCGAAGCAGACTGCGAAACGAATGAAGTAAGTCGTCAATGTCTCAATTGTGAGCCTGATAGATGAGCCTGATGAGCCTGATGAGCCTGATGAGCCTGATGAGGTTGTGTGTTGCAGGACGAAGATCAAAAATCTCTGTTCATGAAGTGGTTGGACGAGCATGGCGCGTCGGTCATGAAAGTGGCGCGCTTACACGCTCACCAGTGAGGAATCTCAAGACCTCGCACAGGAGATCCTGCTCCAGGCCTGGCAGTCCTTGCCGAAGTTCGAACATAAATCCAGCGCGGCGACGTGGTTTTATCGCGTGGCATTACAGACCGCGATGAACTGGAAAAGAAAGGATAAGCCCCGCCGGACAAGACAAAAACCGTTACTGGAGGTGCAAGCCTTGACTACGCTGGGAGTTGACTGCGCCGAGCAGAAGCAGCAGCAAGAAACCGTTGAGCAGCTCTATCAGGCCATTCATCAGTTACCGAAAACCGATGCGGCCTTGGTACTGTTGTATCTCGACGAACTCAGTTATCGGGAAATGGCGGAAGTGTTGGGCATCTCAGAGAGTAACGTGGGCGTGAAGTTGAATCGAGCAAAAAAAACGCTTGATGAATTGATGAAAGGACAGTCACATGAATCCTGACAAATTTCAGCAAGCCTGGCAGGCACAATCGTTTCAGACGCGCGTGATCATCGATGCCGACTTACTGCTCAATGAAGTGCAGCGCGAACAGAAAAATTTTCGCGCGATAATTTTCTATCGCGATTTTGGTGAAGTAGGAGTCGCGTTGCTGCTGATTCCGATTTGGTTCGTTCTGGGGGCCATGACATCTTCGCCTTGGACGTGGTATCTGACAGTCCCGGCTCTCGTCTGGGTGGCTGGGTTCATGCTCGTGTATCGCATGCGCCACAAGCAGAAACCCAGTGAGCCAGATGAACCGCTGCTGCTGTGTGTGCAACGTTCATTAACTGAGGTCGAGGATCAAATCTGGTTGCTGCGCAATGTCTTCTGGTGGTATTTACTGCCGCCCAGCATTTCCATCACGGCATTCTTTGCCCATACTTCCTGGTCGTTGTCCCTCTCGGAAGGCTGGTTGACTGCTCTCATTTCCTTCGTCGTACTCGCCGGCTTTTTGTTCGCACTTTATTCTTTCGTTTATTACCTGAATCAACGCGCCGTACGTGTGCAGCTTGAACCGCGGCGAGAGGAGTTGTTGGCGTTAATTTCAAGCTTGGGTGATGAAACAACCGGTGATGGCACAGGTAATCAGATCCCTCTGTCGGGACTGCCCTTTACAGAAAAGAGAGTCGAGGCGCCTTATATTTCTCCGAGCAAAATTCTCATTATCATGGTTGCTATGGGGCTCGTCTTCTTGTTGCTGGTGATTATGATCGCCTGGATGGCAGACAGCGGATTCGATTCCAGCTTTGATCAAACTCCTAAAGTCAAAGACTCGACGAGTGCCTCAAAGCTCAGTCTGGTCAGCGACCTGCGTCAGGAGAAAAAACTCGTCGGTCTCGCCGCGATGGTCATGGTCGACGGGAAAGTCGTGGCTGCTGTGGCCGATGGAGAGCGGAAGGTTGGCAGCGGGGTGCTGCTTGAGACCAGCAATTCCTGGCATCTGGGAGGTATCAGCAAGTCCATTACGGCCACGATGATCGCGCGACTGGTCGAGTCGGGCCAGATGCAATGGACCGATACACTCGGCCAAACCTTTCCTGATGCCTCAATTCACGAGGACTGGAAGCCGGTTACGCTCCAGCAACTGTTGACAGATACCGCGGGCGCACCCGTGAACCTTCCCAGGGAGTTGTGGCAAAAACAGCCTGCACTCGGTCCCGAACGGACACGCGCGCGTCGAGAAGCCGTGCTGGATGTAATCTCAGCCAAGCCAGAGAATCCGCCGGGCAAGAAACATGTCACCTCCAATGTCGGTTACACGATTGCGGGTGCGATGGTTGAAAAAGTAACCGGCGAGACCTGGGAAGATCTTGTGAAACGAGAGGTTTCCGAGCCGCTCAAACTCACAAGCCTCGGGTTTGGACCGCCGAAGTCACCGGACGAAACGCTCGAACAACCACGGGGTCATCGGCCGCGTCTTAAATGGAAAGTCCCGGTCAGCGACAAGATAGATAATACTCCCATCATCGGCCCCGCTGCCACCATCCACATGACACTCAACGACCTTTGCACTTTCGCAACGGAACATCTGCGCGGCAAGATTGGCGAAAGCAAACTACTTTCAGCCGAGACTTATAAGCTGCTGCACACACCGGTTCGCAACAATTATGCATCTGGCTGGATCAGGAAAAAACCGAGCAAGGACATTCCCTATACGGTGTATTGGCATAACGGGTCGAACACACTCTGGTACGCGCTGGTTGTGTTCATCCCCGAGAAGAACATGGTGGTCGCCGTCACCTCGAACGACGGCGACTTCAAAAATGCGGAAGCAGCCGCGTGGGAAATTGTGAAGGCCAGCGTGAAGCAAAGCAACGCCATAGCCGAACGCGATCCGAATGAAGAATTTCCAAAGACATCTCCCTTCGCCGCTGTGCGCTGGCAGGAATCCCAACCGGAAGTCCAACTCGGCGAAGAGTGGTTTAAGCTCGTCTCGCTGAACGAACTGCCTGCCTCCGAGATCGTGGCTTTCAGCAAGCAGGCCTATGGGGACAAGTGGCGCAAACGATTCGAAGAAGACCTCGTCGAGCTGCTGACGCGCATGGAGCATCCGCCACAAGACAAGGTTACGTTGGTAGTTCAATCACTGACAACATCAGAAACCCAGGTCCGAAAAGACGTCCCCCTGACGCAAGAGAATCGCCGCGCGATTCGGAACGCGGCCCGAAAACGAGAACCTTCGGAGCCATGAGAACAGGGTGTCCGGGCACGACAGTACCATTCGCGTCGGGAACCGGTTCCTGTTTTATTATAGCGCTTCCAGGACCGTTATTGAGGCTTGTCGGTAAGTTCGAACGAGAAGTGATTCTCTTGCTCGTCGATGACGTCAGCGGTCAGGCCTGATGTTTTGGGGTCGGCATATTTTTTCGGCAAGGCATTTCGGTCGGCCTTGACGGCGGGTGGGGCCTCGCCAATTTTTAACTGATTGGGATCATAGCCGGCTTCCTCTTTAAGGATGCCCACTTGTTGCGCCCCGGCGACCGCTCCGTCATCTTGATCAAAGGTCGTGAGTGTAAATTCGCCACTGGAGTCCGTTACCCCGCGTGCGGTAACGCCATCACCGCTGACAAAAATGACCACTGCCTTCTCGACCGGTTCGCCTGCCAGCGTCACAAGGCCGGTCGCCGGATAGACCTTCGGGCGCTTGGCTATTTCGGGATCTGTACTTGGCGAACACCCGCTGAAACAGAGCACCAGACTGGCACAGATCAAAGTAGAAAATCGCATCGCAGTTCCTTTTTTGTTACTGAATCAATTCATCCCAATCCCGGAATTAGAATTCTCCGAGCACTTCTCCGCCTGACTTCGTGCCTAATCCTCCCCAGATGCCATATGGACTGGGGCCCGATGTAACAACGGCAGCAGCCGCGCTGCCCGAATCGATATTCTCACTAATGAATCGCACGGCTCCATCAACCATCAGGGCATGCGCGCCACCGACGTGTCGGCTGCCGGCGGAAAAGACGCCTTGACCTTGATGGGACCCGCAACTGGGCGAATTCGGGGGTAGGATCGTATTAAATCCTGTCAGATAGGTGGAACCATCGGCCCAGATCGAACCCCGCCGCAAGTTCGTTCGGACGGTGACCGAATAGGTCTGCGTGGCGATATTGTAAATCCCCGCACACGCGGCTGGATTTGTGTTATAGGTGGGTTCGGAAACTTGCCCCGCATCGCCGTCACTGGTGGGGATTCTGAGCTCAGACATTGCAATGGTATTACTTGACCCATCTGTCACGTGTGCCATTCTAATCGAAGTCTGGTAACCAAAGACACCACGTGGGTTACGAAATTCCGCCTGTTGGCCTGCGCTGGCATGCCCGCATCGATAGCTGTCACCATTGCAAAAAGCGTAGTTCGCCTTGCCGACGTCTCGAGAAGGATCAACGGGATTCGAAGGACATAGTAACATCGTAACCTGCTGCTTCCAGGGAGCAAACGAGGTGTCCCAGGGGGACTTTCCCCAGGCTGGTGTACCACCCGAAATCTGATTGTACAACGCAGCCTGATCATAGTAGGGGAGCAGCGAAACGAATCCACTGATATGGGCGCGGTTGGTAACGGCCCCATCAGTGGAAATATCTCCCGTACCGCCACACTGCCAGTTGAATATTCTGAAAGTGCCATGATAGTTGTGAATCGCCAACCCTAATTGCTTGAGGTTGTTTTTACAGTGAGACCGCCGCGCGGCTTCGCGCGCCTGCTGCACGGCCGGTAATAACAAAGCAATCAGAATCGCGATGATTGCAATCACGACCAATAGCTCGATCAGCGTAAAACCTTTACGAACGCGCATCGTTGAATCTCCAAGGTTTGATATCATCCAGGATTTCATTTGGGTTGAGCCTGAAATCCATCTAAGTATAAGCAGCCCTTTATTTTAACATCGTAGCAACCAGTGTCAAAGCTTTAGAACGCTTTCCAACTTTTTCTTGCCACTGCTGAGGTTCAAACACGCTACCAGACTCAACCAAACTGCGCCCCTGCAGCGGCCTGACCCGATTTCGCTGCGCAAGATTCTCTTTCCGCCCCTGCGTTGATGGCTCAGTTAGTTCCATTCATTCAAGCCACCTCGGCGGCGAGATCCAATCGTACATGGAAATCAGACTGGAAAGATGAAGCCGATTTTATCTTCATTTCAGCCACACTTCAGCAAGTCAGCTTAATATACATTCAAAGTCACTCGACGAACACAAATCGTTTGTGCTCGCGGACTGTCATCAACAAACGTTTCTTACGGAGCCATGAGAACAGGGTGTCTCGCTATTCACCTCGCACGGGGCTCGACACCCGATGTCGTACAAATGAAGAAGCCGATGCTGGTTACGACTCTGAGTCCAACCATCAGTACGGTCGAGAGGAACTAGGAATTCGCACGGTCGTTCCACCGCATCACGGAAGACCGACTTGGAAGCCTGCCAGAGGCCGGTATTGGCGATTGCTGCAAACACGATTTGATCAACAGGCTTCTGTTCAGCGTTGGCAGGTAGAAACTGTCATGAGCATGATCAAACGCCGCCAAAGTGATTCGACCTCCAGATGGTCCTATCTACAGTCGACGCAGAGATATGATGTTGATGGTCATTACACACAACGTCATGTTACTCTGAGAACAATCTAAGCCTTTTCTACAGAGTAGACCTAACCCCTTCGATGCTTTCCAAACCTACAACCTACGGCTGACTTTTTTGACCGCACGGGCCTTTGATACTTTTTAACTTACGAAACAATTCGCCAACTGTGCTGGACGGGCATAAGTCTTCAGGGACTAGATCGAACGCGCGGCGTAGAGGTACGTCATGTAATAACGCGATCATTTCTGCCAATGCCGCTATACTCCCAAAATCGTCATCAGCGAACATGACGACCTGATAGTCGTCCAGTGGGAAAAACAATAGAGAGGGCCAACCGAGAGTGTCCGCCAGAATGCTGCACAACTGCTCAATTGTTTGTAGCGTCATCGCTGTTTGATTACGTTCGTCCTCCCGCCATCTGCACCATACGTCGGAAAATTGTTTGGACGTCCGAGATCGGAGGACCCTGCGAAACTGACGCCTCGTGTTCCACCGCTTCAAGATCTCAAAAACCATGCTCTCGCTCCTTTTCGGATCTCTCGCAGTCGTCACAGCGGGCTTGTTGGCTCATGTACCCTTCTGCCTTAGAATCCACCGGAACAATAAGTGTTGCGTTTCTGTGGGCATTATCACACCGCGGGTTACCTGTTGGCTCGCCCGATAGAAAAAAAACACCCCGGATCCGATTCCTCAGACCAGGGGTGTTGTCAGTTTAGAGATCACAACCGCACCTTTGAGGGTGGCTCACTTCACTTGCCAAAGATCGCTCCCTGATGCAAATGAAGTGTGCCTTTGCCTTCCAGGCCGAGTCGTACGTACTTGGCCCGCGTCCCTGCAGGCAGTTCGATTGTCCACTGCCGTTCCGCTTTTTCCGCCGTCCAGACTTTTTCGAAGTTTGTGCCGTCGCTGGAGATCCAGACAGTCAGGCCTTTGGCACGGTCGGGAAGGCCGCCGCGATTTCGCAGCCAGATGGTGCGGACTTCGGAATCCTGCTCCAGTCGAATGGTGACATGGGGTGACTCGGTATCCAGGTCGGAGTGGAAGGCGAAATCATACGACTCCGCTGGAAATTCCGTCAGAAACAGGTAAGCGTCTTTATTCCAGCCACCGTTTCCGAACTTACCGCCGAATTTGATCGCCGCACCGCGCGAAATTTCCTGAAAGCCGTTCCGCTTGCGGAGCTTGACCGTTTTCTGTTTCGCGCTGATCCAGCCCTCTTTATCGTGTACCGCGGTAATCTGGCGTTGCAATGACAGATAGGCAACGAGGTCCAGAAATTCGATCGGTGCGATCGTTTTAATCAGGCCTTCGGGCATCGAGCTGGACTTCATCGGCTTACTCAGTTCGATATCCTCTTTCAGAATGTCGATCTTTTTGCCTTTCGCCAGACCCAGCGAGATCATCTTATCGGTTTCGGCGAGAATGAAGCCGGTATGCACTTCGCCTTCGACCGTCACAATCGCGACGGTCTCATAGCCTTTCGAAATCTTGTCGTTCGGCATCAGGACCGACGTCATCATTTCAATCTTGCTGACCCGCTGACCGATGTCACTTAAGTCAGGACCAAACTTTTTGCCCAGATCACCGACCATGTGACAGGCCGAACAGACTTGCTTAAACACGCCTGCGCCGCGACCGGCGTTGCCGCCTTGTAATTTCGCCAACACTCTGATCGCCGCTTTGCGTTTACCCTCGGGAGCACCTTCAGACTCTGCCATTTCCAGTGGTTTCACAGCCGCACCGCCCGGGCCGGTCATTTTCTTATAATGGGCGAGGTACTTCTTCGCTGCGTCAGAAGAACCAGCCAGAAAGTCCGGTTTCTTTTCTGCCGCTTCCCAGGCCGGTTTGAGTGCGTGCAACGTGTGTTCCAGCGTGTAGTCGGTCCAGTAATCGGTCTTGTGATCGACGGCCTTGAGCGCGAGCTCGGTCGCTTCCACCGAGGGGAAGAAACTCAAGCCGCGAACGGCTTCCAGTCGCACGCGCGGATGCGGATCGTTAATGGCATTGGCCAGGTACGCTTTCAGTTTCGGCTGACGATCCATTTCATTGACCAGAACGTGAATCGCAGCCGCCCGGGCGCGATATTCATCACTCGCCAGAATGCGATCGACCAGCTTTGTATCGACGGCGCGAAAACTTTCCTGAACCCACAACGCTTCGCATAACTGCATCGGGTCGTTCACACCATCCACCCATTGATTGACGGCGGCGAGCACTTGCTCCCGATCTCGATCCCAGAGTTCACGACGTGCGCGATAGCGTGTTCGCAGTTCGTAGGTCTTCAATTGCGCCAGTAATTCTTCGATCGATTTACCGGCCTGGGTGATCGGCTTTAAGAGCGGTTTTTTGGTGTTGACCAGTCGATAGACGCGCCCATGTTTGTGATCGCGATTCGGATCGCGTTGTGAATACTGCATATGACCAATTAACGCGTTGCACCAGTCACCAAACCAGACGGCGCCGTCTGGGCCGATTTTCGGATCAACGGGACGGAAGATGATATCGGTTGACGAAAGCAGATCGTCGACACGTTCGCCTTCGAATCCGGCACCCTCTTTCTGGTCGCGGAGATTGAAGCGGGGCATGCCGTGCATATTGATTACGCAGGCATAGATAAACTGATCCTGCATTGCATCGGGCAGGTGTCGTGAGATCAAAAATTCGTTACCGACCGCGGGACGCATGCCCTGGTTATCGAAGTTGGGTTCGAGCGTGCGCCGCGTATTGACTTCCAGACCAGAGAGCGGACTCGTCCAGTGTTGCTTGGCGTTGGTTCCATCACCCACCATGCCATTGCCCCACTTGTCGAAGACCAGGCACCACGGGTTTCCGTAGCCGGGCGTCCGGAAGTGGCGAAACTTCAGGCTGCGTGGATCAAACGTGTAACAGCCGGCCGTCCCTGAGTTACGGAAGGCACCGCGGGGCGTTTCGAGCGTCGTGGACAGCGCCACACCTTCGAGCATATGCAGCAACCCGCCATGAGAATATTCCCACGCACCCACCGTATGATGCGTGTCATCGGTGGCGATGCCGTCCACAATCTGTTCTACCACATCGGCTTTATCGTCGCCGTCCGTGTCTTTCAGAAACAGGATGCGAGGCTCATCGACCACCAGTACCCCGCCGTTCCAGAATTCGAAACCGGTCGGGCAAATCAACTTGTCATAGAATGTAACGCATTTGTCAGCACGACCATCATTGTTGGTGTCTTTAAAGATCAGCAAACGGTCGCTGGGTCGGCCCGCGCCCGGCATCCACTGCGGATAATTGGCCATGCACGAAACCCACAGACGTCCTTGATTATCAAAAGCGATCTGATTCGGATTGGCCAGTTCGGGGAACTCTCGCTCGGAAGCAAACAGTTCGACCTTGAAGCCATCGGGAACCTTCATCATGTCGATCGACTCTTCCGGCGTTGGATACTTCAGCTCTTTGGGTTCACGCATTTCGCGAAACCCTTCACTGCGGCTGCCAAACATCGTTTCGGGAATGAAGACCTCTCCGGTCTTCGAATCGTCCGGCTTTTCCGGCACTTCACCACCGGCGGCCATCTTCCAGATGTACCGATCGCGAACTCCCACCATCTTACGAATCTTCTGATACTCGCCGGGAAACGTTTCCGTATCCCATGTGCGCCGACCGCCATAGACATACCAGCCATTCAGCATTCGATAGTCTTGCGCGTGAAACCAGGATTTGTCATTCACCCATTTGCGAACCGCTTCGAATTTCGAAGTCCCCGTTCCTAATGGGTGCGGAGAGTTAAACAGGCTCGCGTCCAGCATTTCGCCAATCACCCGGTCGCCGGCTGCGTTGGCATGCGCGCCGTTCGAAGTAAACTGGTTGCCGGGCTCTTTCGCGAACAGAGGTTTTGTCTCGGTAAACAGATCTACGAAACGATAACCGTCCTCCGCAGCCAGTTTCTTGATCGCAGCCGTATAGGCGGCTAGATTCTTGTTTTCTTCAACCCCGGTTGGCTGAAGGGGATCTCCCGTGGATTCAAAGGCAATCGGGCTGATCAGCACGAAGCGTGGCTTCCGCCCTTCTTTGGTGAATCGTTTGGTCTGCTCTGCGATATACGCGCGATACTTCGCAACGAACGCGTCCAGACTTGCTTTTGAATCGCCGGCAAAGGACTCATTGAAACCAAAGAAACAGAAAAACGTTTCCGGGCCGTAGACTTCCAGCGGATCGTCGATCGTTGTGTAATTACTGGGACGTTGCTGAATGCTGACTTCATCTGCCGGCCAGCCGAAGTTGCGAAAAATGATCTGTTTCTCAGGAAGCCGCGTATGGAGCAACGTCTCGAAATTTCCGAACAGATTCATGCGTTCGGCCAGCGAGTTCCCGACGGCGGCAATGCGTTCATTTTTTTTCAGTTGGATAGGCTCTGCAGCCCTCACAGTCGAATGCAAATTGCACAAAATTAGAGCAGCAATCACAAGACAAAGTCGCATTCCATTATCCTTTTCAGTTCGGTCATTTTCGCAGGAGATCAGCATCGTTTTATCACGACACAAGGTGGGAAACAAATTTTCAATTCGCGAAAACTTGTTCATTCACGTGACGGCGCGCGGCAACCGTGTTCGATTACCAGCTTCTTCACCATTCATACGCCAGAATCTACAATACCGATGCATGCAGGGAACCGTCAAATGGGCTTCACCACCAAAGTTACCGAAATGAGAGGATCAGATTGCGTGATGGACATCACCCCACGGAATTTCAGAGGAAGCATAAATTCCATAAAGCATTACTGTAAAATGGCTTATGGAGATAAAAATGTTGTAAATAGTTGAAGATAGTTCACCGGGTGCCACTCAACGCGGGAACGTTATCTAAAAGAAATCTTCCTACCACGAAAAGCACGAAACCACACGAAAGAAATTAGACCGGGTGACCCCGAATGTAATTCGGGGTTGTCGCAGACAACAGGAAACTGTCAGTGAGCGCGTCCGATTTCAAAAGAACATCACGCATCAGATAATGGTAGGCGCAGCCCTACATGCGCGCCATGGAAACGACTAAGTCTGGTTGACTCTGAACACATCACCAACTTCCGTGTGCCACCGCTCGGCTTGTCCGACGGTGCTGCTGCGAACGGCGTGCAGCCCCTGCCCTGTGTGAGCGTCTGCTGAATGGATCACTTGCCCCAAAGGTTTCCTGCTCGCTGTGCTCGGCTCGAATTAATTTTGGGTTTACCCATTTGTGGTGTTTTTTGTGTAGGGGGTGCGTTTCCTCAGCACTGTTGGCAAGCCAACAGTGGCACAGGGGTACGTTATCTAGAAGAAAAATTCCTACCACGAAAAGCACGAAACCACACGAAAGCAACGAGACCGGGTGGCCCCGAATGCAATTCGGGGTTGTCGCAGACAACAGGAAACTGTCAGAGAACGCGTCCGATTTCAAAAGAACAAAACGAGCCGGGAAATAGTAGGCGCAGCCCTACATGCGCGCCATGGAAACGGCTAAGTCTGGTTGATTCTGAACACATCACCAACTCGCGTGTGCCACCGGTCGGCTTGTCCGACGGTGCTGCTGCGAACGGCGTGCAGCCCCTGCCCTGTGTGAGCGTCTGCTGAATGGATCACTTGCCCCAAAGGTTTCCTGCTCGCTCCGCTCGGCCCGAATTGCATTCGGGCTTACCCCTTTTTTGTATTTTTTGTGAAGGGGGTGCGTTTTCTCAGCACTGTTGGCAAGCCAACAGTGGCACACGGGTACGTTATCTAGAAGAAAAATTCCTACCACGAAAAGCACGAAAGCACACGAAAACAATGAGATCGGGTAGCCCCGAATGTAATTCGGGGTTGTCGCAGACAACAGGAAACTGTCAGAGAACGCAGTCGTTTTCAGAAGAACAAAACGCATCAAATAATAGTAGGCGCAGCCCTACATGCGCGCCATGGAAACGGCTAAGCCTGGTTGATTCTGAACACATCACCAACTTCCGTGTGCCACCGATCGGCTTGTCCGACGGTGCTGCTGCGAACGGCGTGCAGCCCCTGCCCTGTGTGAGCGTCTGCTGGATTGATCACTTATCCGAAAGGTTTCCTGCTCGCTCCGCTCGGCCCGAATTGCATTCGGGCTTACCCCTTTTTTGTGTTTTTTGTGAAGGGGGTGCGTTTTCTCAGCACTGTTGGCAAGCCAACAGTGGCACAGGGGTACGTTATCTAGAAGAAAAATTCCTACCACGAAAAGCACGAAAGCACACGAAAACAATGAGACCGGGTAGCCCCGAATGTAATTCGGGGTTGTCGCAGACAACAGGAAACTGTCAGAGAACGCGTCCGATTTCAAAAGAACAAAACGAGCCGGGAAATAGTAGGCGCAGCCCTACATGCGCGCCATGGAAACGGCTAAGTCTGGTTGATTCTGAACACATCACCAACTCGCGTGTGCCACCGCTCGGCTTGTCCGACGGTGCTGCAACGCAACGAATCTCTTTTATTTCTTGGGCACTTTCGCGGCCTGTTTTGCATACCAGTCCTGCCGTTCCTTTCCTGACGCCACGCCATCGTGGTTCAGATCCATCTCGGCGAAGTTAGATTCCACTTTGCGTTGGTTCCACGTCCATCCATTCTTTTCCCACTTCACCTTTTCCATTGCGAGGAATTCAGCCTTGGTCCAATCCGTGGTTGTTTTCTTTGCCGTCTCGCCGGGCCTTTGCCAAACTCGGACATAATCTACGGACATCGTCGTGGGAAAACCTTCCGTCGTTGTTTTGTCCGGCACCGGCAGGCGATCTCCATTCTTGTAGACGACAAACGGATAACGCAACCCCAGCGACAGCGTCACGTGCATCGGCAGATGCCAGTACAGGTTCGGCTTCCGCGCGATTTCGGTTCCGTCAATATACCACACGATCCAGTCCTTCGTGTTTTCTACGGCGTAAACGTGGTAGTCTTCACGAGGGTCCCAAGGCGAATCGAAATGGTTTTTGCAAAGCCCCGGACGGTTATGCGGTCTGACCCACTCCCGTCGGCCTTCTTTCAGCAGCGTCGTGTGTAAATTACAGTCGATGCGCGTTACGGGAAAGTGTTGCTTTGTCTCGAAGTCAAACTCGCTTTGCTGCAACTCTACGACATCAATTTCTGAATAGGCAACCGTCTCACCGTCTTTGGCCATGAACCGATTTTGAGGCCCGATACTATAAAGCCAGAATGACGGACACGCGCCAGGGTAACGCGAACAGCCTTTCACACGGGCTTCAAAATAGCCATAGGTGATTGTGCTATCGTTTCTCGCCATACCTGAGGTGTAGTGCAGTTTCTGTTTTCCCCGTTGGTGGTTCTGCTGTACCATACGAAGATGGAGTGAGCCCTCTGTTTGCGTCACATTCTCAGGTTCCCAACTCCACGGGCCAAAGTCTTTCGTGTCGATATTCCATTTCGCGCGATCGATTTTTTCGGCATTAAATTCATCTGACTGCCCGCCAACGAATTTCCAGCTGCCTGGTTTCTCGTTTGCATCCTTTCTGAGAGGAACAGGGTCAGCCGCGGTGGCACTGACAAGGGGAAAAAGTGTCACCAGAACAACGCTCCTGAATGACCAGGCGCGAGCGACAATACGAGCGATGCGAGATTCTGAATTCGTTGCCAAGATGGTTTCCTCGTGTTACTGGTTTTTGAACGCATTCCATTCTGATTGTTTGTTCGTCCCTTTATTATCTAGTGCAGCATATACAATAAAACTAAAAAATGCTGCGATTAAACCAAAATGATTCAAATCGACAAGCCGGTGATGGACACATTGTGTGATCGATGAGGTAAGCAACAGGCGTTTCGTTCAAACATGTGTTCTATTTGTATCGAGCCAGACTAAATTGCACCTCCCCTGGCCACCGGATATCATAGAAATTGCCGGAGCAGGACGACGGCAAGAAATCCCACCCATTAATTGTAGTTGAATTGAGCTAAGCGAACGGGAGTAGACAACGTGATTGAACATACTGTGACCTTCTTGCTGAAACATGCCTCGGGGTCTTCGGAAGAACAGACGTTTCTGGATGCGGCTGCGGCACTGGTAAACATTCCCGGCGTCAAAGATTTTGCCATCCGGCGTCAGACCAGCCCTAAGAACAAGCACACGTTCGGCATCGCCATGCGTTTTGACACGCAGGCAGAGTATCAAGCCTACACGAATCACTCAGAGCATGCGGCGTTCGTCCAGAAATATTGGCTGAATGAAGTCGTTGATTTTCAAGAAGCTGACTTCGAACCGCTGGCTATCCACCAATAATCCTTACCGCATCACCGGGAGATCATCGCACATGAATGACAACACACTTTTCAACCTGAAGAAAAAGAGTCCCGCCTGCTTCACTTTAACGTGGTTCCTCTTCGGCTCCTTATTCCTGTTCGCAGTCTCTCTAGAATCAGAGTCTGCCGCCGCGGAACTTTATGTCGGCGGTGCAACCGTCAGTATCACGCCTGAGTTGCCGGTTTCATTGACCGGGCAAATGCGGACGCGTATTGCAAAAAAGGTGGAAAGCGAAGTCACCGCAACGGTGCTGGTCTTAGAATCACGCGAGGGTGACAAAAGCCTTGACTATGCGATTCTCGTTTCGTGTGATCTGGTTTGTATTCGCGGAGGGATTCTGGAAGCCGTTCGCGAACGCGTCAAATCGCAACTCAAAGAAATTGATGTCACGAAAGTCATTTTGAACGCCACGCATACACATACAGCGCCGACCTTAATTGAAGGCCGCTACAGCTTGCCCGCAACGGGCGTTGTGCAGCCCAGAGACTACGTCAAGTTTGCTTCCGAACGGATTGCAGATGCGATCGTGAAGGCCTGGAACACAAAACAGCCGGGCAGTGTTGGCTGGGGGTTGGGTCATGCGGTCGTGGCACAAAACCGTCGTGCTTTGTATGCCAATGGGCTCGCCCGGATGTATGGCGCGACCAATGACAAAAAGTTTCGAGGCATTGAAGGCTACGAAGATCATGGACTGGAAGTGCTGTTTTTCTGGAATGCCAACAAAGAGTTAATCGCAACGGCCATCAATGTGGCCTGTCCTGCGCAGGCAGTCGAAGGCAGAAGTGCAGTGAATGCGGACTTCTGGCATCCGGTGCGTGAGAAATTGCGGGCAAAGTATGGTCAGGATTTACTGGTCCTGGGATGGGCGGGCGCCGCCGGTGACCAGGTGCCTCGACCCATGTATCGAAAAAAAGCGGAAGAACGCATGCGAAACTTGCGGGGGCTGACCCTGCTGGAAGAAATCGCGCGAAGAATTGTGGCCGGCTGGGAAGAGGCTTACGCCGGCGCCAGCAAAGAAAGACATTCGAATCCTGAACTGATTCACAAAGTCAAAACGATTGAACTTCCCTTGAGAATCGTGACCGAGGAAGACTACAAGCGAGTCAAAAAAGAAGTCGCCTCCTATGAAAATGATCCAGCAAAAGTCTGGATCAAAAACTGGAAACAGTCCGTGCTCGATCGTTACCAGCGTCAAAAAACGGGAGAGGCAAAACCGTACCGCATGGAATTACACACCATTCGACTGGGTGATGTGGTGCTTGCCACGAATGAGTTCGAATTATTCAACGATTTTGGAACGCAAATGAAATCACGCAGCCCCGCCTTGCAAACCTTTGTGATTCAACTTTGTGGTGCAGGCAGCTATGTTCCCAACAAACGTGCTGTGCTGGGTGGCAGCTATAGCGCCGTGATTGAAAGCAATCTGGTCGGCCACGAAGGGGGGCAGGTTCTTACAGAGCAGACCATCGATTCCATCAAAGAATTATTTCCACAGAAATAAATCTGTCTGCAACGGGGAAGTTTAACCAGAAATGAAAAACCATGACCATCCTCTATTCGGATCCTGTTTTCCTGCAAGATGAAACGGGGAACCCGCCTGAATATCCGGCGCGAATTCTGCCTGCTGTGCGTCGGGTCAATCAGATCGCCATCCACGCCGGTTGCCTCCGCAGATCCTGGGTCGAGGTGTCTGATGCACGTCTGGAGCGCGTTCATGCGCGCAAGTATATCGATTTCGTCCAGGATTTTTGTCTGCAGGGCGGCGGCTATATATCGGATGATTCTTTTATCGGACCCCAATCGTATCAGGTTGCCCGTATGGCGGTCGGCGCCACCTGTGATGCGGTCGAGCAGATCGTGCAAGGCGCGAATGAGCGGGCCTTCTGTCTGGTGCGGCCGCCCGGCCATCATGCGACCTCCGATGCGGCGATGGGATACTGTCTGTTTAATAACGTCGCCGTTGGGGCGCGGCTGGCGATCGACGAACTGGGCCTTGATCGAGTGATGATCATCGATTGGGATGTCCATCATGGAAACGGGACGCAAGACATCTTCTGGGAAGACGGGCAGGTCGGTTTTTTATCGATTCATCGTGCGTCGTTATATCATGAGACGGGAACCGCCGCAGAGACAGGAGCGGGAAAAGGACTGGGCACGACCGTCAATGTACCGGTCGAATTCGGTACCTCCCGAGACGTCTATTTTGAGATGTTCACAGCCGCTGTGGAACGATTGGCAGAGAAGATCAAGCCGCAACTGATCTTGATCAGTGCCGGCTTTGACAGCCACAAGGATGACCCGATTGGCTCGCTCGGACTGGAGAGCGAAGATTTCGGGCGACTGACCCGGATTGTAATGGACGTCGCAGCCGTGCACGCCAGCGATCGCGTAGTAAGTGTGCTGGAAGGAGGCTATAATCCTCACGCGCTGGCTGAGAGTATCGAACATCATCTACTCGAAATGACCTCGGCTTGAAATGGCCGAGTACGCAGGAATCAGAATCCCGATCAGAGACCCATACACATGCCTATTCGAAACCTTGATAAGATATTTCATCCCCGGCAGATCGCTGTCGTGGGCGCCAGCCAGAGGCCGCAGAGTGTGGGGCAGACCGTATTACAGAATCTGATTACCGGCGGGTTTGAAGGCGCCGTTTATCCGGTGAATCCAAAGTATGACAGGCTCAGCGACCGAGACTGTTTTGCCAGTGTTGCCGACTTGCCTGAAGTCACCGATCTGGCTGTGATTTGTACGCCTGCGCACACGATTCCCGCGCTGATTCAACAATGCGGCGAAGCGGGGATCCGGGGAATTATAATATTATCGGCCGGTTTCCGTGAATCCGGAGCAGCAGGCAAAGAACTGGAACAGCAGCTTCTGACAATCGCCGGAAAGTTCTCGGGCATGCGAATTGTCGGGCCGAACTGTCTGGGAGTGATGGCCCCGTATGCCAGGTTGAACGCGAGTTTCGCCTCGGATATGCCACTCTCTGGGAACATTGCCTTTATCTCTCAGTCGGGCGCACTTTGCACTTCTGTGCTGGATTGGTCGCTGCAGGAAAAAATTGGTTTTTCTCATTTTGTTTCTGTGGGCAATATGCTCGATGTGGGGATCGCCGACCTGATCGACTACTTTGCGCTGGATCAGCGAACAACCGCCATCATTCTGTATGTTGAGTCGATCACGGAAGCACGGCAATTCATGTCGGCGGCGCGTGCCTTCACAAAAAAGAAACCGATCATCGCCTATAAAGCGGGTCGTTTTACGGAATCTGCGAAAGCGGCTGCTTCCCATACGGGAGCCATGGCGGGAGTCGACGCTGTCTACGAAGCGGCTTTTGAACGTGCAGGCATTGTACGTGTCTTTGAACTCGATGATTTATTTGATTGTGCCGAGCTGCTTGCGCGGCAGAAAATTCCTAAAGGGGACCGATTGGCGATCGTGACAAACGCCGGCGGTCTGGGCGTGATGGCAACCGACGCTTTGCTGGATCGGCAGGGAGTGCTGGCAACGTTTTCAGAGGAAACCATGGAGAAACTCAACGCAATACTGCCCAGCGCATGGTCGCATGGAAACCCGCTCGATCTGTTGGGAGATGCCCCGCCTGAGCGATTTGGCAAAGCCGTTGAGATCGTACTCGCCGACCGGCAAGTGGATGGCCTACTTGTCATATTGTCGCCGCAGGCGATGACCGATCCACCGGGAGCCGCCACTGCGGTGATCGAAGCGACGGCTTCCACACAAAAGCCCGTACTCACAGCCTGGATGGGAGGCGCCAAAGTACACGAGGGGATTCAACGTTTCAACAACGCCGGTATTCCCACTTATACGACACCCGAACAAGCCATCCGCGCATTTATGTACCTGGTCTCTTATGCGCGCAATCGGCAATTACTCTATGAAACCCCTCGTGCATTGCCAGTCGAGTATTCCGTTGATCGTGCCGCGTTACGAAAAATGTTTGATTCTGCTCTGTCTGAGGGGCAGGGCATTTTGTCTGAGAGCACATCAAAAAAATTGCTGGAAGCATATGGGATCCCCGTCACAAAAACGCAGGTCGCGCGTACTGCCGACGAAGCGGTTGCCTTGTCTCAGCAGTTAGGACTGCCGGTTGTGCTCAAGATCTTTTCCGAGCAGATCACACACAAGACAGACGTGGGTGGCGTTGAGTTGGACCTCTCGAATGAACAGGAAATTCGTGAAGCCTTCGATCGCATTATGCGTCGTGTCCAGGAAAGGCGTCCTGACGCGCAGGTCGACGGCGTGACTGTGCAGAGGATGATTTCAGAACCAGAAGGCCATGAACTGATTGTGGGCGCCAAGCGGGATCATGTGTTTGGTATGGTGCTGCTCGTGGGGGCAGGGGGGACTGCTGCGGAATTATATCAGGACCGTGCCTTAGAGTTACCGCCGCTGAATGAACGACTGGCGCGCAGGGCTTTGGAGTCGCTGCGTTCGTGGCCCCTCTTAAAGGGTTATCGCGGCCACCCTGCTGTGGACATTGAGCAACTGATCGAAGTCTTGATTCGGATCTCTTATTTCGTTTCCGATTTTCCCGAAATTGTCGAACTGGATGTCAATCCACTGCTCGCCACGCCCGATCAGGTGATCGCCCTTGATGCGCGGATTGTGGTCGACCACGGCGCCTCCAATCAACCGGTCCGCCCTTACTCGCATCTGGCGATTCGCCCTTATCCGGAAGAATTTATCAAAAGCGTGACGCTGAAAGATGAGACACCAGTGTTACTGCGTCCGATTAAACCGGAAGACGAAATCATGTGGCATACGCTGTTGGGGAAATGCTCGGCAGAATCCATTCGCGCCCGGTTTCGTTACTCATATCAAGCGACCACCCATGATATGGCAACCCGGTTCTGCTTCGTCGACTACGACCGTGAAATTGCGATTGTTGCAGAGATCGTCGAACAGGATCAACGCCAGATTATTGGCGTTGGCAGACTTGTTTCCGATGCCGATCATTGTGAAGCCGAGTATGCTGTGCTGGTTGAGGATCAGTGGCATGGCCTGGGCCTGGGCTCGCTGCTGACCGATTATTGTCTTGACGTCTGTCGAGAATGGGGCATTCAGCGCGTCGTTGCGGAGACGGCCCCTGATAACCATCGAATGCTGGGCATGTTTCGTAAGCGAGGATTCGAAAGGGACACCACGACCCAGGCCGACACTGTGTTTCTGGTAAAAGAACTGACGCCCTAAGCCACTACTTCCGCTTAAAACGCAGGAAGTAGTTTTCCTGGAAAGCAGGGATCTTAACTTCTTCTACAAATTCGAAGCCCGCCTGTTCGATCTCTTTCCGAAACGTTTCTTTTCCGGCGCGGACATGATTCAGCGTCCAGTCTCGGGACTTTCCGGGGATTCGTTCAAAATCAATCACAACCAGTTTACCACCCGGAACCATCGCTTTATGCAGGGAAGCGAGCGAGGCGGCCGGGTATTCGAAATGGTGGTAGACATCGCAAATAAAGGCAACATCAATCGAGCCCGGAGCAAGGCGGACGTCATCCTGCCCACACAGGACCGGCGTGACATTTCCCAGATTGAGAATGTCTGACATCTTTCCCACGCGTTCTACAAATTTGGGAACGATATCCAACCCATAGACCCAGCCCTTTTTACCGACCGCATTCGAAAACGGTTCGATAAACAATCCGGTGCCGGACCCGACATCGGCGATGCGATCGCCGGGCGAGAGTTTCAGTTGCTTCACAATTTCGTGACGGGATCGGAAGACTTCACGACTTTCGACTTCGAAACGATTAATCCATTGATCAACATCCAGCTCGGGATCGAGAAACGATTTGTTGATTCCAGGCTTCACACTTTTGGAGGGACCAGAAGAAACGGCTTCTTGCCCCATCACGGGTGAGAAGTGCAATGAAATAACAGTCAGCACGGCAAAAAACAGGACTCGCATCGGACATTCCTCAAAAACAGGCTTCGCGATTACAAGATCGAATCAGCGGGTCTTTGTATTTTAAAGGGAGTGGACCTGTGAGGGAAGAAAAAGCAATCAGGAATACCCGCACTCGATACTTTTTTCTGATTTGAATCGAAAACAACGAGAAGAAGCTCCTTTTCTCTCCTATTTCAATTCAAACGCTTCCCCAATCACTTGAATGCTGAGCAGATGATGCGAAGGCATTTTGGTGCCGCGTTCAACGACGGCGCCTTTGCCGTTTTTCTCGAGATCTGCTTTGGTTAAGGTCCACAGCACTTTTTTATCACGGTTGATTTCGAAGGCCTGCACGTCGTTGTTCATGCCCTTCCGATGATGATAGTCGGAATTGATCACGACCAGATTTCCGTTTTTGCGGACATGCACGCCGACGGGGTATAAAAGTTCGAAGCCCAGATCGTCTTTTGCTGTCAGTTCCCAGGTGATCTTGCCGTCCGGGTCGATTTCAATAATCCGATACGCCGTGATACAGGGCACCAGCGTGCGGCCGTTTTTCAGGCGAATGGCGGTGAAGGGGCGATCGTTTTCTTTCAGCTTGTATCGCCAGACTTCCTTACCATCGGCGTTCAGTTCGAGAATGACCTTGTTGTCGCGATAGGAAATCAGATACGTGCCTTGCGGCGTTTTCCGCGCCTGCATATAGCGGTTGTGGGGGTTCTTGCCACCATCGGGCAAATCAATCGACAGGGTGACCTGCTGCCCGCGATTGACCTCCAGCAGCCTTTGATTGCCACAGTCCAAAATCAGCACCTTCCCATCTTTCAGAGGCTGACACGAGTTGATTTCCTGCTTCCCTTTCTCACGGGGAATTTTATAATCCCAGACGGTTTCCCTGGCGGGATTGACTTCGCGCACGCCAAATCGATGACAAAACAGCACGTTGCCGTTACCCAGTTTCCAGGCATCGTAGACCGTTTCAATGTCCGGCCTCTGGTAATGCCAGACGATGTCATTCTTTTCATCCAGCTCCATCACTCCTTCTCCATAACCGATCAACAGACGCTGCCCGGCCTTTGTGTGCGGCGTATCTGCGCCAGACACCGTGCCCGCCTGCAGCAGAGCGCAGACCAGGAAGGTGATCCAGAGGGATGTGTGAATTTTCATGTTGCGCTTTCTAGTCAGCGTTGTCTGTAAACGAGGGTGACAAAGTGATCTCACGTCGATGTCTCGGGAACCAGCTTGACCGGATACGTGTTTTCCGAAGCGAATTGTGGCACATAGATCGCACCGTCGGCAGCCACCACCAGATCGTGTGGATGACGGAAGAAGCCCCCCTGCTGTTGCATCGGTTGCAGTTGGCCGTCGATGTATTGGGGGGCCGACCCGCCGATGTTCGAAATGATATTGTAATCGCGATCGAGCACCGAAATGTAGCCTTTACTCTGCCGGTCTTTCGGCCAGTTGTCCGCCAGGTGCGGCACGAACATATAGTCGCCGACAATCTGAATCATGCGTGGATTCGAGCCGGGCAATGGAATTTCTTTGATCAACTTGCCTTCCAGAGTCAGTCGTTTGATCGTCTGTTGATCACTCATCGCGATGACCAGTTCCGGTTCGCCGGGACCGCGTGTGTCTATCACGCCTCCGTGTGGTCCCCAGTGAGCAATGCCCCCTTCCGGGCCGCCGAAGTAGTGTAGGAGCTTGCCTTTCCGGTTGTAACGCATGATGTAATCTTTGCCGTAACCATCCAGCACGAAGAAATCGCCGTTAGGCAGGTGCAATGTCCAGGCGGGACGATACTCCTTCTCGCTGGCGTATTTGCCCGTTGATTTGGGATACGTCAGTTCCATCAAGATTTCACCGTCCAGCGTGGTCTTGAAGACCCGATTCAGATTGAGATCGGTGATAAACAGCACCTCGCGATGGCCTTCGTTCACAATCTCCAGACCATGCGCGCCGGGAAAACGCGTGCCCCACTTATTCAGCAGTTGACCGTCCTTGTTATAAACGATGACGTTGTTCGCCCTCTCATCGGTCAGCAGAAAGATTCGACCTTTGGAATCGACGACCATCGCGCTGCAGTTCTTCACCGGCGTTTTCGCGTCCAGTACACCCCAGCCCGCGACGGGCCGATACTGAAACTGGCCCTGGCCCAACACCGGCAGTTTGTTCTCGCCGGCGATTAACTGATCGGCACCCAGTGCGCAGGCTCCTGTAATCAGTGACTGAAATAAAAAGTCGCGTCGATGCAGCCAGTGGTCGGACATGGTCTACTCCTGCGAAGTTGTTGAGAGTGGTATCAGGTCTGTTATAGTTTACCCGGTTTGTTATGTTGAAGTATTTCGCTCATTTAAAAATTCCATAATAAACGAATACCTGTCGAGGACCAGTCTATTTGAATGATTCGCCATGAGATGAAGAAGTTCATCGCAATCTTCCGGATCAACCAGACTTGACCATAAGAGTTGATCTACAATACCCGCAGCCCAGCTTTGTACTCCTTCATCAGGATCTTCTAAAAAACCTTTGATCCAGGGCAAGGCCCTTCTGTCAGCTACAACTCGCAGAAGTTCGATTGCCTCGCGTCGCACGTCAGGATCTTCTTCGTTCTGGTAGATCTCATAACATCGTTCCATGGCAGACCAGGGACGGAGCAGCCAGAGAACATGGCGAACCAATTCGTATCCTTTTTTATGACTGACATAATGATCAACGGCAGCATGCAAATGTGTTGGTCCTAGAATCATCGCAATGGCTTCACGCGCATCTTCACTACTACCACTTTCTCCGTTTTCGTGAAGTGTACCTAGAGTCCTGGCAATTTCCGTCCAATCGATTTCTCCCTCGCTCATTTTCTCTGGCGGTACCATTCAGATCAGGCTCCCTTCTATTTATTTGCCTGCGGCGCGCCAACGTTTCATCTGCTTGATATTCGCTTCCAGGGTGGCGGCTTGCTCGGGGGCTCGCTTGCGGGACTTGTCCAGATACGGTTTCATATCGCTGTCGTACATCGCCTCCGATTCGGGGAAGCGGCCGCGGTCGTCTGTTTCGAGTTCCCAGTTCGCGAGCAAGCCTCGGAATTCAGTGAGTTGCTGTTGGTAAGCAGCGTCGCCGGCCCGGTTATGTATCTCCCAGGGATCGCTGGTCAGATCGTAGAGTTCCTCTTCGGGCCGCGTCTCGGCGAGGTGCAGCGACTGTGCGGCGTTCAGTTTTCCGGCGGCGTGTAATTCGCGCAATACGGGCATGAACGGTTTGCCGTCCTTGTACTTACAGGGTTGGAGATAAGGCCGCTCGGGGAGGTAATTGCGAATGTACTTGAATTTGCCTTTGCGGACGCTGCGAAGATGATCGACGGTTTCGTCACAACGATCGCGGGCCGACACCACATACGTTCGCGGTTTCGCCTCTGGCCCGAACAGGGGACGTCCCTGCATGCGCGCCGGAATCTCGATGCCAGCAAGTGCCAGGCTGGTCGCCGCCAGGTCGATGTGTTCGATCAGTTCATCGCGTACCGATTTCGCTCCCACGAATTTTGGTCCCCAGACGACGAACGGAATCTTCAATCCTTCTTCGTAGAGAAACTGTTTACCGCGTGCATGACTGATGCCGTGATCGGTCAGAAAAAAGACGATCGTATTGTCTAGCACGTTTTCTTTTTTCAAACGCGCGAGAATGCGGCCCACCTGCAGATCGGTATAAGAGACGGAATTCAAGTAGGCGGCCCAGTCTTCGCGTATCACGGGATGATCTGGATAATACGGGGGCAGCGTCACCTCTTCTGCCGTGATTAAATCATCCAGCCCCACTTGCACTTCTTTGTACCAGCGATCCACGTTACGCAATTTTCCGCCCTGCAGTTGATATTGTGCAAAGAACGGTTGGCCTTTGGCGCGCCTGGTCCAGTCAACGCCGTCATACAGGTCGGACCTTTGATAAACGAAGTTGTAATCTTCTTTGCCGGGCCGCGTCCCTTCCGGGTTCGCATTCGTCGTATAATAACCGGCGTCGCGAAAGAGTTCCGGAACCGTCTGCATTCCTTGGGGTAAGTGAATCTTCAACGCGCCGCGGGAACTGCGATGATGGTGCGCGCCGATGGTGGTCTGATACATGCCCGTAATCAGAGCCGAACGAAACGTGGAGCAGACCGGCGCCGTCGCGTAGGCGTTATTGAACACGGCGCCTTCCCGCGCGAGCTGATCCACGTGAGGCGTTTTGACCAGTGTCTCTCCCTGGTAGCCGAAATGACACGACATATCGTCGACCAGAATCCAGACAATGTTCGGCCGCTGCGGCGCGTTCGCGGGAGTCTCCGCTGCTTCGGTCCGAGCTGACACAATCAATGTCAGGGCCAGCAAGAGTATTGATCGTTTGAGCGACTTCAATTTCACGTGTTCTACTTTCTGATTGTGTGTGCGAGTCAAAGCCTAATCATGGGGATTCAGGATGTTTTTCCAGTTCGGATAAACGGGCCGCGTTTTTTTATCTTTACCGCCTTTCACAGGTGGAGCAGGGGGAACCGTGGTGAGTGTTTGCTGCAGCATCCGCCGCGTCTGTTCTCCCTTGGCGCTCGCTTGACCGGCGGTCAGATTTTGACTTTCGGTCAGATCTTGAGGCACATTGAAAAAACGGCCATCGCGGTAGAGTTTGAACTGCGCGTCGCGCACGTACTGACTCCCTGTAAATCGGCCCCAATAGGGTTGATAGTGACACAGCACCCAGTCGCGCGGCTGACCGGCATTGCCGTTCAACTGGGGTAAGAAATTGCGGCCGTCGATGGGATCGCTTTTCCCGAGCGGCACACCTGCCAGCGCGGCTAGCGTGGGATAAAAATCGGTGAAGTCAATCAGGTCGCCCAATACCTTTCCCTCTGGAGTGTGTCCTTTCCAGTAAGCGACCAGCGGCACATGCGTGCCCATGTCTGTGGTGGAACCTTTGCCGCCTTGAATGGTCTGGCCGTTCCATTGTGAAGTGATTCTGACATTCGTGCCATTATCGGCTGTAAACAGAATGAGCGTGTTTTCCAACTGCCCCACATCCTCGACCTGTTTCACGATCTTGCCGACGATTTTATCCAGATAATTGACCATCGCCACAAAGTTGGCTTTCCGGGCCTGCTTGCCTTTCGGCTGTTTGTTCGCGGCCTGCGTGCGGGGTGCATCGCCGATGGTATCGGGCGTGGGCACAAAAGGATTGTGGACCAGTACCGTGGGATAATACACAAAGAAGGGCGCGTCTTTGTTCCGCTTAATAAAGTCGCACAGAAAATCCGACATGATATCGGGCCCGTATTGACCCTGGTTATGTTCAACCGACAGATACTTGCCATTTTGTTCCAGAGGGGGACTCCAGAAACGTTCGCCGCCGCCCGACTTGCGATCGTGTACCGTCCGGGTGACTTGCCACAGGCAATATTCATCGAAGCCTGCTTTGAACGGTCGTGTGTTGTCAGCATGGCCTTTCGCACCATGATAAAGTCCGTTCAGCTGCCACTTGCCAGCGATCGCCGTTTTATAACCTGCGGCCTGCAGCATTTGACCAAACGTTTTTTCCTTGGGATTAAGATAACCAAAATGCGTGTAATTGCGGAAACTATATTTCCCCGTCATCAGCTTCACCCGCGACGGCGTGCAGATGGGTGTCGAAAAACAGTTTTGAAATCGCACGCCACGTTTCGCCAAAGCGTCAATGTGCGGCGTCTGATAATCCTCCGCACCGTAAGAACCGAAACACTCCCAACTCACATCATCGGCCATGATCAGGATCACATTGGGCTTGCGCGTTTCCTGCGTGGTCTTCGATGCGGCGTCGGCTTCAAGCGTCACTGTTGTGAACATAAAACACAGGATGCATGTAAGTCGTTTCATTTTTGCTTCCTATTATTTTTTCTGCCGCCCCCTCGGGTGTGCTGGTCGGCTTCGATTTCGGTCTGTTGACCTTTGTCGCCGCAGTGTTTCATCCAGGCATCCAGTTCTGCTTTCAACTCGGCTTGCACCGCCGCGTATTCCGGTTTGTCGGCCAGGTTATGCCACTCGGTCGGATCTTTGGTGATGTCATAAAGTTCGATCGCGGACCGATTTTTGTAGCGACGTACTTTCTCGGCGGCGTCCGTATCACCGGCGGCGGCTTTCGCTTCCCAGCTCTTGAATTCAGGTGAGAGCATGCAGATATTGCGAAACTCGATTTCGGGTGTGAAATTCCAGATGTACTTGAAGTTGTTCGACCGCACGGAACGGATGCCGAACGTCTCGGAGCCATTTTTGATGCCCCGTGTGGTCATTTCGCCGAACACGTATTTTTTATGCGTCTGCTTCCCCGCGAAGACGGGCAACAGGCTCTTGCCGTCAAGCACCGGGTCGGGTGTGCCCCCCGCGGCTGCGACATACGTGGGAACCAGATCGACGTATTCGATCATCGCGTGGTTGATGCTCCCCGGCTGAATCTTGCCGGGCCAGCGGGCTATCAATGCGGACTGCAGGCCGGAATCGTAACACGTCCATTTGGCAAACGGCATACTGCTGCCTTGTTCGCTGACGACGATGACGAGCGTATTATCGCGGAGCCCGTGTTTATCGAGCTCAGCGAGTATGCCTCCCACCTCATCGTCGAAGTAAGTAATTTCCGCGAGATAGCGCGTCATGACCTCGCGCGTTTTGGGGGTATCAACGAAGTAAGACGGCAGCGTGAGTTGCTTCGCATCGTAGCGCGACGGATCGCCTTTGTCCCAGGGAGTGTGCGGTTCTTTGGAACAAAGGAAAATGCAGAACGGGTCGTCTCTGGATTGGCAGTCAGCAAAAAAGTTTCCGGCTGCTGCAACAAGACCTTGACCGGCTGGTTTTTCGAAGGGGAAGACCGACTTTGGTCCCACGTGACTTTTGCCGCTGAGCGCCACGCGATAGCCGAGTGGTTTCAGATAATGCACGATGCTTTTCACGCCGCGGTTGGCGTTCGTGTGATTGGGGTAGGCTCCGATTTTGACCGGATATTGGCCGGTATAAATGTTATGCCGCGTGGGCGAGCACATCGGCGCTGCCTGAAAGCAACGCGTAAAACGCATGCCTTCGGTTGCTAATCGGTCGATGTGCGGCGTATGCGCCTGCCCGCCGTAACATCCAATGTCGCGAAACGTACAGTCGTCCGCCATCACAAACACAAAGTTAGGCTGCTTCGCTTCGACCTGAACCAAAAGCGTGCAGCAGACCACAGCCACCACCGCCAGCGTTTGAATCCCGTATCGTATGCGCATGAATGCCACTTTCCTGATGAGCGTCTTAAAAGTCAGGCTCGATAGTGTTCGTCAAAGATCATGCTACCCCGAAAAGCAGGTCGCGAACAAGGTATTTCGTGGATTTCGTGCTGTTCGTGGTCGTAAACAGAACATTTGCACGCACGCAGGAAGTTTGCGAGTGTCGCCTTGCTCTCAACGCGGTCTGCGTTCTCAGCCCTCACTCGATTGGCGTAACAGGCTTAAAACGATTCCTCAACCAGAAAGACCGTTAGCGATCTTGCGCCGTGGGCGCCGATGACCAGGGATTGTTCGATGTCGGCGGTTTTGGAGGGGCCCGCCATGAAAGTACCAAAGCTGGGATTTTCGAAGCTGAGCCTTTGATAGGCGGCATGCATATGAGGCACAACTTCTGAAGCGGGCACAACCAAAGCTACGTGTTGCGACAGGAAATACAAGGTCCGCAAAGGTCCGCCATCGTTGGTGATCCAGGTTGCGCCATTTTCTGCCACGCAGAATTCACCGGGCAATATGGCAAAGTCGATGTTTTCTAAATCATGTGGATCAGTGATCTGATTCACATTGACCGTCGGTTGACCACAATCGGGAATCAGTGAGCAGATGTTGTTTGACTCTTGATAGACGGGCAGTTCTGCCAGCCGCTGATTCACTTCTTCGATATCTTTCACCTGCAGGCATAAACCTTTGATCGACGCTAGCATATCAGAAAACTGCTGACTTGGATCGGGGTACGTGATCCACTGCTGCGTCAACTCTGGCAGTTGCAGGTCGGGCAATTCCGTTTCAGGGACGGAGTGTTTGCGGAGTGTACTTAGAATCGACTCTCTACTTGCGGTCATGATTTTGCTTCATCCACTCTCGGAAACTCTGTTTAGGCATATCGGGTAGCTCGCGCTGTTTTCCCCAGGCATTAAAGCGATTGTAAACTAAAAACCGGGGTAAGTAGGGCACAATCCGACGAGCCGTCTTTCCTACGAATTGATACAGGCGCGGGGCCTGCATCATCCAGCTCAACATTTTCATTGAAAGACGTTTTGAAAGCGGTAGTAGACCTTTCAGACGTATCTGCTTCCGCCACGTTAATAACTGATGATGCAGATCGATTTTGACCGGGCAAACATCGGTGCAGGAACCACACAAACTACAGGCAAAGGGCAAACTGGCATTCGCTTTCGTATCGTGAGCAGGTCCCAGAATCGAACCAATGGGCCCGGGAACCGTGTTACTGTAACTATAGCCGCCGCTGCGTCGATAAACGGGGCACGTATTCATGCAGGCGCCACAACGAATGCAATTGAGAGAGCGGCGAAATTCATCACTGCCTGCGATTTCGCTGCGTCCATTATCCAGCAGAACAATATGTAACTCGCCTTCAGGGGCCGGGCCATGAAAGTGCGAGGAATACGTGGTAATCGGCTGCCCGGTTGCCGAACGTGCCAACAGACGCAGAAATACACCGAGGTCATTGGCGCGGGGAATCAGTTTCTCGATACCCATACAGGCGATATGCAGTTTGTTTAATGAAGTGCCGAGGTCGGCGTTGCCTTCATTCGTACAGACGACGAAACCGCCGGTTTCGGCGATCGCAAAATTGACGCCGGTGATGCCGGCATCCGCTTCGATGAATTTTTGACGCAAACGTTGTCGGGCCGATTCCGTCAGATACTGCGGGTCGGTGGCTCCTTTTTCGGTACCCAACTTCTCATGAAACAGTTCGCCGATCTCTTCTTTTTTGATATGAATCGCCGGCATCACAATATGGCTGGGTGGTTTGTCTTGAAGCTGAACGATCCATTCACCGAGGTCGGTGTCAACAATTTCAATTCCGTACCGCTCCAGATACGGATTGAGATGACATTCCTCGGTGAGCATCGACTTGCTCTTTACGACACGTTTGACTTGATGTCGTTCTAAAATGCCGTGCACGATTTCGTTGTGCTCTTTTGCATCCCGCGCCCAATGAACGTGAACGCCTTTGGCTTTCGCATTTTTTTCAAATTCTTCCAGCAGATCGGGTAAATGCGAAACCACATAAGATTTGATCTTTGAGGCTTGCTCACGCAGCAGTTCCCACTCTGGTAACTGCTGGACGGCTTTGTCACGTTTCGAACGGACAAACCAGAGTGACTGGTCATGCCAGTGCGCACGATCTTTATCCTTGATGAACTCCGCAGCTAATTTTGGATGTGAAGGCATGTTATAAACACTCGGCAAAAATTTCGGCAATATGCATCACGCGAATCGGCTTCTGTTGTCGGCAAATGATTCCGCTCAGATGCATCAGGCAGGACATATCGAGGGCGGTCAAGACTTCCGTTCCCGCTTGTTCGTGATCATGCACGCGGTCTTCTCCCATCATGCAGGAGACGGCTTCTTCTGCGACGGCAAATGTTCCACCGAAGCCGCAGCATTCATCGGGCCGCTGCAGTGTGGTGAGTTCAACGCCATCGATGCTTTCCAGCAGAGCCCGCGCAGTTCCAAACGGGGGGCCTACGATTTCGCTGTCGCTGGCCAGCCTGAGTTCGCGCAGACCGTGACAACTCTGATGCAGGCCGACTTTGTGCGGAAAACGTCCCGCCAGTTTATCGACGCCCAGTACGGTGGTCAGATACTCGCAGAACTCAAATGTTTTTCCTTTGAGCGCCTCGTATTCCGGGTTGTCTGTGAAATACTCATCATAATGATTTTTGACCATCGACACACAACTGCCGGAGGGACAAACCACGGCATCGTACGACTTGAAAATTTCCAGAAAGCGTTTTGCCAGCGGGCCGACTTCGTTGGTGCAGCCCGTATTGGCCATCGGTTGGCCGCAGCAGGTTTGGCTTTCCGGATATTCGACATCGCAGCCAAAATGTTCAAGGATTTTGAGCGTCGCAATACCCACTTGTGGGTACAGTTGGTCTATATAACAGGGTATAAACAAGCCGACTTTGGGCGCCATGTTTCAGAACTCGAACAGGGGATCAGGAAGGAAACAACAAAAACAATCATTACACTCTTATCCTTTATAGTCCGAACCGATCCGATTGCCAACCCGACGACGTTACAAGAAACGTGGATCAACGTTTCAAAAAGACGAAGGGGCTGCGTTTCAAGAACAAAGGAAATTACGAAATCTTCCTGATTTATTCGGGCGACGCTTGAGAACCGAGAGCGACAATCATTCCTGTACAGGAGACTCGCAGGGCACATCACAGGCTGTCTTGAAGGAAGACAATTCCTAAGCAGCAGGCTTGATGGAAACAGAGCCGGCGGTCTGCCAGTTTGTCTGAATGTGATCGAGATTGAGCCCGCCGACCACGAGATTACTGACTCCGGGATGGGAGAGCACGAAGGGAATCGCTTCTTCCGGGGGTAAATGGCCTGAAGCAAGCCCTTTCTTTACGATGACGCCGATTCCCTGTTCCGCGGCCCGTTGAATCAGCGCTGCGTGCGAACGGTCTTCGAGATGATATTCGAGCATCAAGATGTCGGCCCAGTCGAGCGCCGATTCTGCTCCTGAAAGGGTTTTTCCCGATAGACCAATCCAGCGAATCAGGCCCGCCTGTTTGTTCGCCTGCAAAACTTCGATGGCATCGGACTGGGTTAAGATCTCTTCTTCATTGTTGTTGGAATGAATCAACACCGCATCGAGCACATCCGTTTTCAATCGACGGAGACTGCGTTCAATGCTGGATTGTAGACTGGCTCGAGAAAAGTCGTAAGTAGACTGGCCGTCTTCGAACGTCTCTCCAATTTTAGTGGACAGCAGAAACTCGCTGCGGCGATGCGCAATAAACTGGCCTATGCGTTGCTCACTGATCCCGTAAGCGGGCGCCGTATCAATGTGATTGATGCCCAGGTCGAGAATCGAATTCAACAGGCCTGCGGTAGTCGCGTCATCGGGCAGCGCGTAGGACTGGCTGTATTTGATTTGCTGGTTGCGGCCGATCTTGAACGCGCCGAAACCGAGCGCGCTGATTGAAAAGCCGGTATTTCCTAAATCGCGGTATTGCATGTTTCCGTTCCCCAAAGCCGTTCAGGCCGCCTCTGCGTCAGATTGAGAATTGTTGAGCGTGACCCAGTTCTCAGCGGTTTCCCACGGCGGCTGTGCCACCTCTGGTCTGGAAAGTGAGGAAAACGCCCGTGTCCAGGATTGATCTCCTGCTGTTGGCGGGACGTTCATCTGAGACAGATTCTGGCAGATCTCTTCCGCCAGTCGGGGTGCCAATGCCAGCTTTGCCGGCCAGGCGGTCAGCAGGTTGCCTTCTTTCAGGATCTGCGGTGTTTCCGGCCTGAGCCCTGACTTAGTGGTGCCTTCGGCTCGATCAACGGCATACGTATTCCATTCGAGTTCCGATAGATCGATGCCGGGAACGCAGGCGGCGAGTTCGCGGGCGGCATGCGGGATCAATTCACGACGAGTCATGTTCACGCCCATTTCAGCGACCTGACCTCCTAACTGCCAAACGGTCCGACCTTTTGAATCGGTGTCGGAAGTAATCGTGACCCTGGTCTTGGCACCATCGACACAATGTCCGCTGAATGCGGGCAGAGCGCCTCGGACCATTGCCATGTGCAGCGGCCGGGTTTGCATACAGGGACTGCCGGTAGAATCTGCTTGTCGTCGCGCCTGATTCCGCAGCACTTCATTGCCGCGCCCCGCCGTCAGCAAGACAGCCGCGGTTTCGATGGTAAGTTGCTCTCCGGTTGCTGTTTGAATCTGAACCGCCGTGATGTTTGCATTTGCATCAAATTGAAATTTCAGCTGTTCCGGGTCGTATTTGTAAATCTGGTTCCGAAATGAATCGGCAAAATTAGTGATCAGGCTATACGGCGAGATGACCTGTTCTTCCATCACGCCGATCGAGCCGGGGCAATTCGCCAGCAGTTCCGGTGTGTGTTCTGGCGTGAGATTCTGGGGCACGACTTGCAGCCCCATTTTGGCGCCGAACATGCCCAATCGTGAGGAGAGTGATTCAGTGCGCCAGAGATAGCAATGGGGCGAGCGGATTTCGGTCTGTGATAAATCGGGGCGTTGTTCGCCGGCCAGCGACTTTCTCCAGATCAGAGGCATTTCCCGAATCCGGCGTGCGGAGCCGGTCATCATTCCCTGGAGCGTGTATTTCAGACCGCCGTGGATGATGCCCTGCGATGCGATCGTCTGACCGCTTCCCAGCGTGAATGCTTCGAGCAGGATGCAACGGTATCCCAGCCGACTGGCTTCGCTGAGGGTCCAGAGACCAGCGATGCCCCCTCCAAAAATGATCAAATCAGCGTTTGGCACACCGAGAATCCTTTCTCTGCTAAATACCAGGGCGCCTGCTATTAACATAATAGAGGCGGCTTGAAACCGCCTCTATTTTTACAGGTCTGCCTGGATTCGAAAAGACAAATCAGCGTGAATGTACTGGCCAAACAGTCAGTTTTCTGGAAAAAGCGGCTGAAGTCTGCCAATCTCCTCTGTCATGTCAGGAAATCTGTCCAGAGCGATCATGCTTTAATTTGCACGATGGCTTCCACTTCGACAGCAATATTTCCGGGGAGTGAACCCATTCCGACAGCGCTGCGGGCTGCCCGTCCATTTTCTCCGAAGAGTTGGACCATCAGATCACTGAACCCGTTGATTACTTTAGGGTGCCGTTGAAAATCAGGCGCCGCATTCACCATGCCCAGGACTTTCACGAACCGCTCAATCCGATCAAGATCGCCCAGATACTCTTTGAGTGTTGCCAGCATCGTCAAACCGACGGCCTGTGCTGCTTCAAACCCTTGTTCTACAGTTAAATCATCGCCAACACGACCTGTGTGCATTGAGCCGTCCAGTTTGATTGGCCCATGCCCGGAGACATACAGCAGATCATCAATCTGAACGACAGGATTATAAATTCCACCTGGCTTGGGAGCCTCGGGGAGTGCCAGTTTCAGTTCCTGAATTTTTGCTTCGATGCTCATCGTTTCTTCCTGCTGCTTTCGTGATTAAACTCAACACACAATGGATGACTATTTGTCAGAACGCTTGTGACTTCCGCTGAAATGACCTACCGTAATGTAAGTCGAGACACTTTCAAACAGAGTCGACCAGAACGGAAGTCATTCCTGTTTTGGTCTGTTATGATATCCAGAATAAATACCCGAAATTCGATTTCCAATCGTGAGGACCTCACTCTTTTGAAAAACAGAATGATCCGAATTAAGGCGAATTCCGTTTTCTGGTCTGTTCGACAAGGAAAAATTACGAAAAGTAAGTAAAAAATGCTTTTTGTTTTGCCCCTGAGACAGTTATGATATTCGAGAGACAATCGTCTCCAAACGAAATACTTACAAGGGAGTTATGAAAAATATGGAAGATCCATGGGCAGTTGTGGGAATTGCTGTGGTTGGGATCGGCATCGTGCTAGGCATCGTCTTCCTGGCTCTGTTTGCCCGCTATTTTAAATTATGGATTCAGGCGTTTAGTTCTCGCGCAAAAATCGGGCCTTTTACCTTAGTGTTTATGTCGCTGAGAAAAGTGAAACCATCAGTGATTGTTGATACCAAGATTATGGCTGTGCAAGCAGGTCTGATAGGAATTGAGACCCAGGCGCTTGAGGCACACTATCTGGCAGGCGGAAACGTGCATCGTGTTGTGCATGCATTGATTGTCGCTCATCGCGCGAGCATTGAGCTGGACTGGGATACCGCCTCGGCGATTGACCTGGCAGGCCGAAATATTATTTCCGCCGTTGAGACCAGCGTTGACCCGAAGGTGATTGATTGCCCGGATCCAAAGAAAAGTGGCCGGTCGACCCTTGATGGAGTCGCCAAAGATGGCATACAACTGAAAGCGCGTGCTCGCGTCACGGTCCGCACCAACTTGAGTCAGTTGGTCGGGGGTGCCACTGAAGAAACCATTATTGCCCGCGTGGGTGAGGGAATAGTTTCTGCCATTGGTTCTTGTGAAAGCCATAAACAGGTACTGGCAAATCCCTCAGTGATTTCCCGGGAAGTGTTGAATCGTGGTTTGGATTCTCAAACGGCGTTTTCCATTGTCTCCATCGACATCGCTGATATTGATGTGGGAGACAATGTGGGAGCACGCTTGAGAGCAGATCAGGCTGACGCTGACGTTCGCATCGCTCAGGCCAGAGCAGAAGAACGCAGAGCGGAAGCAGTTGCTTCCGAGCAGGAAATGTTGGCACGAACTCAGGAAAACCAGGCCAAAGTGGTTCTGGCAGAAGCCGAAATTCCTTTGGCTATGGCAGAAGCCTTCTCAGAAGGAAACTTGAGAGCGGTGTAACGTTTGTGTACCATTTAGTGGCCCCAGAAAGAAAATAGCGATCGATTCAATCAGTCCGTCTGTAAGGGATTCAACAGCACGGAGAAAGGTGTCAAAGCCGACATCTGAAAAAAGTCGATTATAAAAAAAGACCAGACAGGATGTGTTTTTGTAAATACTGGTTGAAATTTAGGTTGGTGATTGACTAATATTATGTCAGTAACAGCAGCAGGAGGTTGTTGTGGACTGAATTCTCCGGATCACCTCGAGAGAGTTTTTGTTTACCTATGACTGATTTAGCAACAATAAATATTACGGAAAAACAACTGGACCTCCTGTTGTCAGGTCTGCGTTATGTACGCAGTGCGGAAAAATTGCGAGTTGAGGAGCCTACTCCCGAGTATGTTCGAACTCGCACGGAGAAGCTGGATGAGATTTCAACCCTGGTTGATGCTCTGAATTCTTCACCCCGCAAACAAAGTGCTGCTCAGGTTTGATATTTTTCAGCGCTTAGGTTGAGTTTACTTCCCAGATTCAATTCAATAGGACGATCTTCCTGCGCGCAGGCAATCTGTTGTTTGTGCGCGGCGATGTGAATCGTTTTATTCATTGATTGAAATGGGAATATTAGACCGCTTATGCGTTATGAGCATGTTTGTATCGAAGCTGTTAGTTGCACTCTGCCTCCGCATATCGTCACTTCCGACGATATTGAAGCACAGTTGGAACCCGTTTATGAACGGTTAGGCCTGCCTGCAGGCAGACTGGAATTGATGACGGGCATCCGGGAGCGAAGATTTTTCGATCCGGGTACCTTGCCGGGTACGATTAGTGCCTTAACCGTCAATCGCCTGCTCGATCAAGCACAACTGGATCGTAAATACCTGGGCGCTTTAATTCACGGCTCTGTCTGTCGTGATCAGTTAGAGCCAGCGACCGCCAGTGGCGTGCATCATGCAGCGGGTCTGCCCAATACTGCTCTGGTCCTCGATATCAGTAATGCCTGCCTGGGTTTACTCAATGGGATGGTGTTTCTGGCGAATATGATTGAAATGGGTCAGATTCGTGCCGGAGTCGTTGTGGGAACGGAAGTCGGCCGCGATCTGGTCGAAGGCACCATTGAGGATCTGCTCAATGATGACACAGTAACCCGCAAATCCATTAAAAACGATTTTGCTTCTCTCACGATCGGCAGTGGCTCTGCCGCCATTCTTCTCTGTGATCGCAGCCTGAGCCGCACTGGTCATCGTCTGCTGGGTGGAAATTTTCGCACGGACACTTCCAATCATGAACTCTGCGCCGGCGGGGTGGAAGCACAAAAACACGGCGATCACCGCCCCCGCATGCAGACTGACTCCGAATCCCTATTGGTGGCAGGCGTCAATCTGGCAATCCCCACCTGGGAACAGACAAAAAAAACGCTGGGCTGGAACAATGCAGACGTCGATCGTGTTTTCACGCATCAGGTGGGAAAAGCCCATCGTAAACTGCTGCTCGAAAAATTGGGCCTCGATCCGGAATTAGACTATCCGACGGTCGAAACACTCGGTAATACCGGCGCCGCTGCATTGCCAATGGCTTGGGCGCTGGGAATTGAAAATCAGGTTCTGCAAGCAGATGATCGGGTGGCCTTATTGGGCATCGGCAGCGGGCTTAATTCGCTGATGCTAGGTGTCCAGTGGTAATCAGAGCCCACCAGCAGCGGGATTAATTCCCTGCGCCAGAATCTTCGGCATATTCTCGCTAGATTAATATCCTGGCTCTCTGTTCGCATTTTCGTCTCTCGATTCCGGGTATGGGCAGCTTGGGTAGGTTTTTGCGATTGCGTGGCTTGCTTAGATTTTGACTGAATTAGCAGCGGATCATTTCTAAGTGCGGTTTATTACTGCAAATCCGATTGAAGTGAATGATCGGATTGGGCCTTTCGATCCGATCCAGAACAGAGGAGATCAATCTCTCCGGAACGATCATCGTAGCGAGGGACAAGCCGCGCGCTTCTCTGAAATACTCGGATTGTTGTTTTGAACAATCGATGGGAATAGAAGTTCCTCATTCAGGCACGTATCAGCAAGGAATGTCAAATGCGGCTTCGCGTTATTTTATCCCTGGGGTTTATTAGTTCGTCAATAACAGCCGCCAATGTCAGCGCGGAAACAGAACTGGCAACACTCCCGCCTGCGCCTGCTGCACAAGCAGTCTATGATGGGACGGGTTCGGAACTCACTGAAGTCAATGAGGTCTTCCAGCCAACTCCAGAACAGTCACCAGAGCAACCAATGGTGGATCAAGTTCCCGGGATTGAAGGAGAAGAAACGGAAGACGAGATTATCTTCGATGATCCCTCTCCGACGAAGGCGGCTGCCAACCCTTACCAAGGGCTCTTTTTTGATAACACATTCGGGGCGTATCTGAGTAATCCCAACAGCCCCTGGTTGTTAGGAGAGCGCTTGAAGATGATGCCACTGGGAGAGGAATGCTCTCCCTATACATTGTCTGCCGGCGGTGAAATACGTCATCGTTATATGCACGAACAAAATCGGCTCCGCCCCGGTGGCCCGATCAATACGGACTACAACCTCTGGCGTTGGCGTCAGTACTTTGACTTGCAGATCAGTGATGTGGCGCGTGTCTATTTTGAAATGCTGGATGGCTCCATTTTTGATAACGATCTGCCACCGTTGGGAATCGACATCAACCGCTGGAATGTGCAAAACGCATTCGTGGATGTCAAACTGCACGAGTGGGATGGTACACCAGGCTGGTTCCGCTATGGACGACAGGAAATGCTCTACGGGGCACAGCGACTGGTGTCTCCTCTGGACTGGTCGAATACGCGACGGAACTTTGAAGGTTTTAAATATTTCCACCACTCCGATTCCGTCCACATCGACGCCTTTATCACAAATCCAGTTAATACCGGTGCCGGAAACGGTCCTGTGAGCCAATACGATAATGGAACGGATAAGCCGGATACCTCTGTGACTTTCAGCGGGATCTATATGTCGTTTCTGTCAGACGGGCCGCAGGTCATGGACTTGTATTACCTGTGGTTACGAGATGAAGAGGCTCGAACCGTATTCGCTGCCCCCACTAGTCCGATAGGTTCTCGGCACACGATTGGGAGCCGATTCAAAACCACGTCCGAAGTACAGGACGAATGCTGTGAAGTCAGCGGAATCTGGGACTTTGAAACCGAAGGTGCGTATCAGTTTGGAAATGATAGCGGACAGCGAGTCTCCGCTGGCTTCTTTACCTCTGTGCTGGGTCATACCTGGACCAAGCTGCCTTGGAGTCCTCGTTTGAGCGGTCTGTTCTATTACGGTTCTGGTAACCATGATCCCAATGGAAGTACCAACAACACGTTCAACACGCTGTATCCACTGGGACACGCTTACTGGGGGATCATCGATAATTTAACCGGTCAGAACCTGTATGATTACAGCCTGCAGTTGAATGCGAAGCCATCGAAAAAAATCGGTCTGGTGGGTGCCTTCCACTGGTTCGAAAAAGCAACTTCCAACGACTACCTGTATAACGTAGCCGGTGCCCCGACGGGAACTCTGGGCGGCAGCCGCGACATTGGTCAGGAACTCGACCTGATCGGTACCTACAACTTCAACCCGAACTTTAATATTCAGGCCGGTTATTCCTGGTTCTGGTATGGTTCTTTTGTCGGCTCAAATATTCCGCCACGCAATACGGCGAATCAGTTCTACGTGCAGACTACTTTACGATACTAGAGCGCATCACATTTTAGTATCGCGTCTCTCGTGCTATGATACTCGGTCCAAACACCCCTGGAGACGCTACAGTAAACCTGGACACAGGCTAAATTGCGACGAGATGAAAGTCTCAATTACCACAGGATGGTTATCCGATAACCGTCCTGTTTTTTTTATGCGTATCAGGATCATTGCTTAAGTTGCCCGTCGATTCAGTTCACCCTCATTGAGCGTCGGTTGCCATCTGTCGGCGCACTCGACAGTGCAGATACGATTTCAGAAAAACATGACCCACGTCTGTAGAGGTAGGGGCTGACCCCTGTGTCAGCCCGCGGGGTTGGCGTCGTATTCTTTTCGACGATCAAATGATTCTTACGTTCCCAATGGAACGACAATACCTGTAGGAATCTCTCCAGGCGGGTCGACACATGGCTCGCCCCCTACAACTCTGTTTTGGTGTGACAGAAAATGTTTGTTGCAAAATAACGACTCGAGTGTGCCACTGTTCGGCTTGTCCGACAGTGCAGTTACGACTTCAAAAAACACGATAAATCATGATCTGAACCGGGTCGCCTCGCATGTAATTCGGGGTTGTTGAAAACAACAGGTAACTGATAGAACACTCATACGACTCAGAATGAATTGACCCACAAGATTGAAACGGCAGCAGTAACGACGGTTCTTCTCGATCATTCTATTGCACCATCAACTTCCTGCTTTTTTACGCGTAAAGAGTATTGCGTGAGCGACGAACAACCCTACACCAGAAAAGCAGGGTGGGCCCGAATGCAATTCGGGCCGAGCGTAGCGAGCAGGAGGTCGTAGATAACACAGTCAATTCAGAACGAGTATCCCTACCAGTTAGAAGCCAACCCGTGAGTATAAATGAAATTCGAATTCAACCTGAACGAAGCAGGCTTTACTCACAACCTCCTGTTGTCTCCGACAACCCCGAATTACATTCGGGGCCACCCCAGTTACTTTTTCTGACTTACCAGAATGTTTGGTGTTTTAAACAAACGATTGTTATGAGACCAGCAGATGTCTCACACACTTATACCTTAATGGCCAGAACATTCGTTAATGACACTCGGTTGAAAATGAACTCGTTTTCTAAGACACATTTCAGGATTGAAAAAGTTCTTTTAACGTAGCAATCACAACGGAATCTTCGATCGCTGCCAGTACAGCACGATCAACATTCGAAAATGCATAAGGGTGAGTGTAGCTATACTCTTCAGAGTTGCTTCTGATCAGGAATTGACGCCAGACAAGAGCGTCGTAGCCGAAATCTTTACCAGTAGTACGGCGTAAAGAGTGTAAGCCATCTCGCATAGCGCGTTTTCGAGCATTGCCACCAGTTGCTGGTTTTATATCTCGCCCAATGCTTTCATATCCGACCAGTTGTAGCATGCTCCCTTGAATCGGAACAGCTTTTCCAAATGAGTGAGTCGTCATGTATGTTTCCTGGAATATCAACCCTAACGCACCCCCCCCTACTTCAACTGCCCATCAATCCAGTCGGCCATTTTTTCGACTTCTTCATGAATCGTCGGCCAGGGATGTCCGCCTCCCTCTTTCACGATCAATGTGACGGGGACGTGCGCTTTTTCCAATGCGGCAACCATGGTTCGGGATTGCTGCAGCGGCACCATGAAGTCCGCCGTTCCGTGGATCAACAAAAATGGGGGCAGACCCGGTGTCACCAGTCGTGCGGGAGAAAACGCAGTCCGCAGTTCATCGAGTTTGTCTTCGTCGATGGTTTCAGAGCCTTTGGGGGTGATCAGTCTGCGGATGGAATTCGCCAGTGCGTCATTGCCCCGAATATCGATTTTTAATCCGCCATAATTCATCAAGTCGGTGGGAGGAAAAAACACGCCGATTGCTTTCACACGGGTTTTGGAATCACGACCATTGGCAGACACAGCCGCCATGCACGCCAGATGTCCGCCGGCGGAAGCACCTAATAACGCCAGACGGTCTGGATCGATCTGATATTCTTTCGCATGATCTTTGACCCAGAGAATTCCCCGGTTCACATTTTCCAGCATTTCGGGGCCGTTAAATTTGGCAATCGAACCGGGACGAATCGCGAACACGGTGTAGCCACGACTGCAGAAAATATCAAACATGCGGGCCCGCTTGTGATCCCGGATTTTTCCTCGATCAGAATGGTAGGCTCCCGAGGCAACATCAACGATAGCCAATCCGTTTGATGGGCCGCGGGGAGTAAAAATATCCAGCAGCAGTCCGACGCCATGCACCTCTGCATACACCACATTTTTTTGCTGATGGTAGGGCAGTACGGGTGTTTCGGCTGCTGTAACCGGTTTCATAAACAGGACTAAGGCAAACAGGCAAGCCAGAGAAATACAGCGGGAAACGGGGGGATTCAACATGGAAGCACACCTGATTGAGAACAGAATTAGTGGAAAAAGGAATCGAACCGGGATTCGTTAAATAAAATGAGAAGCCTGCCTGTATCTTAACGAATGCAGAGCGTAAACCGAAACAAATTCGGAGAGGGACACCGCTGATTACAGACTCCGACACAAGATTCTTACCAGAAAACACTCGCAATTGTTTCAAAAATCCGTCTAAAATAGAGTGGAAGCCACATTTACCAGAGGATGCCAGTGATGGGTAACGCGATCAAGATTCGAAATCGAGAACTCTCACGCCGTGATTTCATGCGACTCTCCGCATTAGGAGTACTCGGCACCGGGATGTCCGGCTGGTTACAGCGGCTGGCTGCAGAGACCGCCAATGATCCGCAGCGAAAGCGAGCCTGTATCCTGCTTTGGATGTCGGGGGGGCCCAGTCAATGTGATACGTTTGACTTGAAGCCCGATCATGAAAATGGCGGCCCCTTCAAGCCCATTGAAACCGATGTCGCGGGCATTCAGATTTCAGAGCATCTACCCAAATTAGCAACCGTGATGAAACACCTGGTTCCCATTCGTTCGATGAGTACCAAAGAGGGAGACCACACCCGCGCGACGTATTTACTGCGTACCGGCTATTTGCCTTCCGGTCCGCTCAGTTATCCCACAATGGGATCGCTCCTGAGCAAAGAGTTGGGAACCACCAATTCGGAGCTACCCAACTTCGTCAGCATTGCCCCGAATAGTACCTTGAGTCCGAACGCCTACGGGCCCGGTTTTCTGGGGCCGCAATTTGCGCCGCTGGTTGTCGGTGAAGGAACAGGCTTCGTGCAAACCGATGCCCAAAATCTGGATACGGCTTTGAAAGTCAAGAACCTGACGCTGCCTCAAGGCATCACCCCCAAACAGGCAGACAGTCGATTATCGATTCTCAAAGATCTGGAGAACGACTTCAACGCCACCCATCCGGGCATTCCCACAAACAGCCATCGTACGGCCTACGCAGCCGCCGTGCGGATGATGCGTTCCAAAGCCATTGAAGCGTTCCAGCTCGATCAAGAGCCGGACGCGCTGCGCGATGCGTACGGTCGCAATCGATTCGGACAAGGCTGTTTACTGGCGCGGCGTCTGATTGAACAAGGAGTCCCCTTCGTGGAAGTTTCATTAAATGGTGTGCAAGGTTCGAGCGCGTTTGGCTGGGACACGCATCAGCAAAACTTTGAAGCCGTCCAGAGTTTGAGTGGCGTGCTTGATCCCGCCTGGGGCACCTTAATGACCGATCTCGAACAACGGGGACTCTTGGATTCCACACTGATTGTCTGGATGGGAGAATTCGGCCGCACTCCAAAAATCAATCAAAATACAGGCCGTGACCATTTTCCCGCTGCCTGGACCACCGTGCTGGGAGGCGGCGGCATTCGCGGCGGTCAAACGTTCGGAAAAACCAGCGACGACGGCATGAAAGTCACCGACCAACCAGTGGCCGTTCCCGATCTGATGGCGACGATCTGCAAAGCGCTGGGCGTAGATTCCGAGAAACAGAACATGTCCAACATCGGCCGCCCGATTCCCCTCGCCGACCACGGCGCGAAACCAATCGAGCAGATTCTGAAGAGCTAAATGCTTGGTTATCGAGTTTCCAGTGTGCCACTGTTCGGCTTGTCCCAATACTGTTCGGCACGGAATTTGCGCACTGTCGTATGTTAGTCTAGAATACTGCCATTACGACAGGAATCAACATGGCCAGAAAAAACAGCAAGCCCACGAA
>Ga0222668_1000166_pt1 | contig 47046 bp, 41 predicted proteins | sample AntAcemetagen728_FD_179823 | JGI IMG/M metagenome (GOLD analysis project Ga0222668, IMG submission 179823) | Saline water microbial communities from Ace Lake, Antarctica - #728 | ecosystem: Environmental > Aquatic > Non-marine Saline and Alkaline > Saline | place: Antarctica: Ace Lake...
CAACTGTGCACCAGGAGGTTTATTATGTCGCGCAAAAAACAACGCTAAGTCATTGAAATCAACAACTTAGCGCGTTTGGTCAGTTTGATAAGCGGAGAGAGGGGGATTCGAACCCCCGGTCCCGTTACCGGGACACAGCATTTCCAGTGCTGCACAATCGGCCACTCTGCCACCTCTCCGAGTGAGAGTTTCTTAATCTAGTCCGAACTCGGGTAGATTATTACGTTTTCCAAAATCATTGGGCCCCTTGATAGGAGATCGGCCGCCTTAGATTCCGGATACGTCTCGAAATATGACGTATTGTTGTCACGCAAGAAACTTGGAATTAAGCTTCAGAGGATTCTGCCGCTGCGCTTTGCTTAAAGGATTCTTCTCTGTCTTCAATCACTTTCAAGGATTTGAGACGGTTAACAACCTGAAGTCTTTGCGCTTTCATCTGCCGCCATTTTGGATGTTTTTTTCGCTGATCCTCGGGAACATTTTGCTCATCCAGTACTTTACTGTACTCAGTGATCGTCGCTTCGGCGTTTTGTAATTGTCGTTCTAATTTAGCTCTTCGTAAAGACATTGTCTTCCACTATCCCTTATGATGTTTTAATGACCATTTTCGTGATATCAGTTCAACCCGATTGTCTGTGCGCAAAACGAGCAGTTCCCTTTTATGAATCGACAAGGGAACGTAGATTCTAGCAATATCTTATTAGATTTGACAACGGTCAGCTTGCGCAACCTGCTGTATTACCATGTTTTTTGTCGAAAAACCTCACAATTGATCACATGTTATGCTGGGGAATCGTGTGGATGCCGCCATTTGATGGCAGTGGTTGGACAAAATATTCAAGGAGTACTGAGTATCACTTCCTCTCTCAGAGCAGGTTCTACAACCAATCGATTGTGGACCTGGCGAACTCCTTCGACGCGACTGACCGACTCTTGCGCCAATTGCTTATCGTAATAGCTGTTGACGATGCCGGTTAGAACGACCTGTTCCTGCTCAATTTTGTATTGAACATTCTGGTTCGCTATCAATATTGAATTTGAAATCGCATGCTTCACTAGTTCACTAAGTTGGTGTGCATGGTCGATGGTGATGTGCTGTGACATAATAGCCCGATACTTTAAGGATCTTAAAAAGTATGCTTTATCCTTATGCATTTTTCTCATCCTGAGGTTAAAAGAAGGTGTGCTGACTGTATTTGCACACTTGGTTTTCTTCGGTTATCTAAATCAAGAGCTATCAGGAAAAATGTAGCGGTCTGGTCGATTCCGTAGTTCTGGTTGAGATTAGGGATTACAATCGTGATAAGTGATATGATTAGAGCTGTTGGAAGGAGAAACAGTTCTCTTGGGTTACGGGTCATGTACTGATTACTACTGATGAGGCTAGGTTTTTCTTGCACGAACGATGTCACTTGGTATTTCAGTCTGGTTCGCTTTACAATAAAGGTTGTTGAAAAGAGGAATTGCTTTAACAGATATCTCCCCACTCAGAGGTATGCGAGACGTCGGCTTCACATCAGGATTGGTAAGAAGGAAAACCCTATTGGTAATCATCAGTGATCAGGAATTATTACAACGGTCAGTTGAGCCTGCTCATGATTTATTTCCGGTAATGAGACGGGCGGCTGTCATGTCGCCTCTGGTCGTATTGCTGGTTTTAATACCAGGCTTGTTGTCCTTTCATTCTTATAGAATTGATGAGTTATCTGCCTGGTTTGGTCTGCAGTGTCTTGGAAAAACCAGTTTGATCAGTGACAGCAGTAATGTCCTCATTTCCCAGCCCCCACTGGTGCGCTGGCTTTTTACCGGGCTGCTTTCTGTGATTGGCCACTGGTCTTCATCGTTGGTTCTCTTTTCCTTTTTCTCAACGTCATGCATGTTGGTGGCTGCCTATCGCTTATCGAGAAAAGTCTGCAACCCCCGCTATGCGATTGTTTTTTGTTTTTTGCTGGCATTTCAACCGGTGGTCATAAAACAGGTTCAACTTATCGAAGCGCCGGCATTTCCCATACTTTTCGCCTTACTCACAATTTGGGGGTTCATCGGTCATATTCAGACAGAATCGGGTATTGCATCGTATAAACTATTGTGTGGCGGAATTTCCCTGGGGATATGTTTGCTTTCAGGTGGCGCGCTCGCATTGGGCGTTCTGTTGATGCTGGGGATCTATAGTATTAACCCTGTTGATCTTCCCAAGAGTCGTTCTGTATCAGATATGAAAAAATTACCCGGGTTAAAACAAGCTGTCCGTATCTGGAAATCATTATTAGTTCTGGCCTTTACCGGTTTCGCAGTCGGAGGCTGGTGGGAGTTAATGGCGGCATCACAGATTGACGGATTCTGGGGTAACTGGTTTGCAGGTCCCGGCCAGCCCATTATCAGCGTATATTGGAAAACGGAATTTTACCCCACCTATTTTTTACGCGATATCATTTCTTCGATGGGCTTTTTAATGGGGTTTGCTCTGTTTGGCCTGTTCCATGGAATTAAACGCGTCTTGAATCCAGGGGGAAATCATAAGGAGATTGCCTGGTTACGGTTGATTCTGATCTGGTTCTTCTGTGGTTTACTCTTCTGGTGGGGCGTACAATATCTCCCTCTAATGAATACCAGTACCCGTGCGATGTGGAAGATGTTTTTTATTATCCCGATGCTGGCGATTGTGGCCTGGGAATTTCAGCAGATCGCGCTTCGCTGGGTCAGTTATCCGACTGTTCTAGCTGTTTTCACTCTTGGTGTACTACCTGTTATTTTCCTTGGCGCTTCTCAGGGAGATACACTCAGCCCTCAAGTCTCAGCCAGTTTTTTGAAGCAGTTGATAATTCTAGGGTTATCACTGATCATGGTTCTTTGGTATAGCCATCGTTTTAAAAAAGAAGATGGCCACCGCGTTGTCGAAATTGCATTAGTGATTGCCTTGTCCTGCTTACATATCGTTTACGGCGTTTATTCCGTGCCAAAACCAAATCCAGCAGGAGAGCGATTATTGCAATTTGAGCATCAGCTTCGTTTGACTAAAAACGTGACGAATTGCATTCTCGTCAGTAAAAATACGCCCCCGCTCGAATTATCGTTTTTACTCTTTTATCTCTGGGGGGATATTGATTACAAGCAAATTCAAGGGACCGTTCTTCCTCAGGATCTTGAGTTGCCGGATGTGGCAACGGCATCTTCAACAGATTCTAATGCCGAAAAACAAGTCATCATTCGTTGGGGGGCATCTCCCATTGCATTACGAAATATTGTGAATGCGGGTCTTGTTTTGAAGCCGGTGGCCTCACCCGATGTTTACAAACAAAAAGAACTGCAGGCAGATCTGCTTATCAGATCTGCTCAAGGTTTTTGAGTTTTGACTTTCATAAAATGACACTGATTTTATTACCTCGGAGCAATGAAAATGACTTGCCTTGAATCAGCACGACGCAGTGTGCACCGATATTCCTCGTTGAAACCAATGATCCTCTTGAGCGTCTGCCTGTTCTTACTGTTTTCAGTGGCTGATGCAGCAGAACCGGTTTCATTAAAAGAGTCGGAAAATGAAAAGTGGTATAAAGGGAATTTGCATACTCATTCTCTGTGGAGTGATGGTGATGATTATCTGGAGATGATCGCTGACTGGTATAAAACACACGATTATGATTTTCTTTCTTTTACAGACCATAATGTTTTGCCGACTTCAGAACGCTGGACAGTTCCCGAAAAGAATAAAGGCAAACGACACGCCTATGAAGAATTGAAAAAACGTTTTCCCGAATGGATCGAAGAACGGAAAAACAAAGAGGGGCAGGTCGAAGTTCGATTAAGGACATTTCAAGAAGTTTCAGAGAAACTGGGAGCACTTGGGGAATATCTGCTGATTAAAAGTGAAGAAATTACAGATCGCCATAAAAATATGCCCGTGCACATGAATGCCACAAACCTGCATTCACTGCTCACTCCGCTGGGAGGCAAGAGTGTTTATGATGTCATGCAGAATAATACGAATGCACTGCTGGCACAACGCGAACGAACAGGGCAGTCGATGATGATTCATTTGAACCACCCTAATTTTCATTACGGGGTCACTGCAGAAGATTTAATGAAGGTCGTTGGCGAAAATTTCTTCGAAGTATATAACGGCCATCCAGGTGTAAATAACAATGGGAATGAGTCATACGCCAGTACTGATCGAATCTGGGATATCATTCTGACCAAAAGACTGGCCGAGTTGAAGCTTCCGATGATGTATGGTCTGGCGACAGATGACGGCCATAGCTATCACAAAATTCCCAGCCGCGCGAGCGAACCGGGCAGGGGGTGGGTTGTTGTCTTATCGAAAGAACTTGAACCAGAGGCACTGGTTGAGGCGATGGAGGCTGGACGGTTTTATTCCTCATCCGGAGTCAAACTCAAATCAGTCTCGTATTCCGACGAAGGAATTCAGATCGAAATTGATCCGGAAGAAGGCGTAGAATATACGACTGATTTTATCGGCACTCTGAAAGATTATCCCAAAGTCGGGACGCCGGTGTTGGACAAACGAGGGCACGAATTGCGTGCCACAAAACGATACAGCAAGAAAATCGGCGAGACATTGAAAACGGTCAAAGGTACTTCTGCAAGCTATGATTTCAATGGTAAGGAAATTTATGTGCGTGCTTTGGTACGTTCGTCAAAACTACATCCTAATCCGTCACAGATTGCAGATGTCGAAAGTGCCTGGATTCAACCAGTCGTGGGAGCAACAGCTCCAGAATAGTGATTTTATGGCTTTCCTGAACTTTCGGCTTTCATTCCGCTACTGGCATTCGTGACGATCAGAGTCTGCCGACTGAGGAGTTGATTGGATTGTTCGTCATACACAGAAGTTTCAACCTGCGCGATTCCAAAGGGAATCTGGTCACTTAACCAGAGATCCTTTCGATAACGCAGTTTATTTTCCGCCGCTGTTTGGGAAGCGATTATTACTGAAACCTGAGATGCCGCCAGTTGACAACGAAAGGCATCCTCTCGTAACGGCGTAAACAAATGCCGTGTTTTCCCTGGATTATATTTTCGAGGGCGAGGCATGCCGTAAAAGAAACGATAGGCAGCATATTTCTCTGCCTGACTGACATCCTCGTTTGGCCATCGCAAAAATTCTTTGGGCCACTTACCAGCTTTGAACGCAGGCAGGTCGATTGTGTATTGTTTCGTCTCGGCCATCTTTGTTCCCAGGAACCTGGTAACTTCAATCGTACGCAGATTTATTGAGGCATTATTTACAACTGCAGGTTTCACACTGAGTCTGAGCTTTATCAAGCGACCATCATTGGCCGGTCCTGTGAACTCGACAAACGGCTCCGGAATTTCAGTTGTTGGCTCAGGAATCGATGCTAGCCAGGTTGTCAACGGACGATCAAAAGCAGGGGGGCGTTGATCGTAGTTAATCCAGCCAGATTGTTTTAATACTGTGAACAGCCAGGGAGCACGCCAGGGATTATGTAGTGGATGATGGGCTGAAAATACGGAGCCCAGCAGGCAAATGATTCCGAGAATATGTAACCAGCGTTTGTGTGAAAACTGATCAAGAAGCGGAATCATACTGATTAGCCAGAACGGGGTAAGCCACAGCATCCAGCGGAGTGCAGCGCTATTTCCACCATAATTATAGTTGCCTGTTCTGGAGAGATAAAATCCGAATACGACGACACTCAGAAATATGCTGACCCAGAGCAGGGGACGCAGAATATGGTCTTTTGTATTTCTGATACGTAGCCAGGAGATTAACGTCAACAAGTAGATGGGGGAGAGAGAAAAAATGCCGTGATGTCCTAAAGTGCAATGGAACAAATAAACCAGCGGAGAATCCAAATTCTGGTCCAGGCCTTGCGGATGATTCCAGTAGCTGGGAACGCCACGATATTCGTATAAATATTTATCGGTTCCATAATACATATAGAATGGTTTCCAGCCTCCCGTTGCGGCATAGTTTGTCGCAAAGAAGCCGATCAAAGGAATGAGAGCAGCTGGTATGAAAACGAAACACGTCAGACGGGGATTCGCTTTGAGTAACAGGCCGAATACAACCAAACCGAATAGCGCTGCCGGCAATTCACTACAGCAAGTCAACATTACAAAGAAACCGGCCAGCAGAAAGTAACGTTTCTTTTGTTCCTGATCGAGCAGTATTCTCATTAAAGGATACAGCGTAAAAACGGCACTGGCGGCTGCGATTGAATGATTATTCAAGGTTAAAAGAAATGGTGTCAATAGTGTCGCAAAACAACCCGCAGTCACCACGAAATAGCGGGTGAACTCGTTTCGCGCATACCGTTCGACCATTCCGCAGATGAGAATGAGGGCAATCAGCATTGGCAGTAGATTGACGATTACTAAAATGAGATGCGCGACATCGTATAAATTTTGATTCAGATTCAGACCGGTTGTTGTTTTAATGATCCAGTATAGGCCGGCGACCATGGTCGGGAAGAGCGGCGGCTTGGATGAGTAAAAGTGCCCTGCATGGCGAACCTTATCAATGCTGGACCAGCCGGGCCGCTCGTCAATGCTATCGATCTGATAGGTTCTCTGTTCCACAAGCGACCAGACAGTGCACCATCGCGAACGATCATTGGCGCTTTGCAGAGGCACACTGTTGAGAATCGCAGCCAGGCTTTGCCCCATTGTGACTGTCAGCAGTAATACATAAACAAGCCAGCGTAGTCTGGTTGAGCAGATTGCCTGTTCCGGGGATGAGATCGATGGCGAGGCGATTGAATTCGGCATAAAATCAGAGACGTTTTCTGAAAAGGCGCAGATTGTAAATTCAAAGAGAAAGACGAATCGCAGTCGAGATACAACGCAGACTGGTCTCTGAGGTCAGCATGCAGATTATAATATGCCGCGAAAAAAGCAAACGGGGAACAGCCGTCTTTACAGCCTGTTTTTAATTTTTTCGGCAAATAAGGCTACTTAGCAGGTCGGAGCTCGCAACGATCTTACACTCTGACAAGTAGCAATTGGTGAGGAAGCCTAGAATAACTCGTAAATTGGTGCCCCATTTTCTATGGCGAAATTGGGGCGTCCTTTGTCATCGATATACTGAGTATCCAATGGAACTCCCATGTACCGATAGATCGTAGCAGCTAAGTCTCCCGGTCGAACGGGGCGGTGTTTGATCTCGGCACCATCGTTTTCACTGGCGCCAATCACCTGACCATGGTTCATGCCACCACCGGCCAGGCACATTGACATTACAACAGGCCAGTGGTTGCGGCCATCGGTGCTTCCCTGAGTCCCGGACATCGGAGAACGGCCAAATTCCCCCATTGCGATTACCAGTACCTGATCCAGAAGTCCGCGTTCTTCCAAGTCCAGCACGAGTGTGGTCAGTAAATGATCAAACAAAGGTAATAAGGGACCGAGACCATTTTTGATGCCACCATAAGGAGGGATATTATCGCCATGATTATCCCAGGTTCCGGAAGCGGTGTGGTAACTCAGATCGAGTGTTACAAACGAGCTTCCTGCTTCCACCAGGCGACGGGCCAGGAGCGCCTGTTGACACCAGAGGTGTTTCCCATAGCGATCTCGCGTCGCCATAGATTCCTGATTCAAGTCGAATGCCTGTTGCACACGTTGGCCAAGTACCATGTCATAAGCACGTTGACTGTAGCTGTCGACGGCGGACATCGAACCGGCCTGATCAATGTCACTTCGCAGCTTGTCAAACTGCTGCATGAGATCACGTCTGCTTTTCATGCGCTCGTAAGAGAGGCCAGACGCAAATTGAAACATTTTTCCGCCGCTCGTTCGGCCGGAATCCTTGCCAACCGAATCGTAGACAGGCAGGTCGGCTGCATCATTGGCGATAAACGGATCGTATTGTTTTCCCAGATGACCGCCCCAGGCAATATGAGAGTGATGTTTCATGAATGCGACATAGGGGGGCATGCCGGGATGATTGGCACCATGATGCTTGGCCACGATCGATGCCATCGCAGGATACTTATCGCCCTTACGATTCGTGCGCGGCGTTGCCAGTAGATTGGCGGTTTGCATGACCTGATTGGGTTGGTGACTACTCATTTTGGGGTCGACTGATCGGATGAGCGTGAAACGATCCATCATCGCCGCCTGCTTGGGAAGTCGATCCGTGATGGTGATGCCGGGGACAGACGTTTGCGTGACGCCAAACGGACCTCGGTTTTGAATCGGGCGATCTGGTTTGGGGTCCCAGGTATCAATGTGGCTCGGTCCGCCGGTCATCCAGAGCAGGATCACACTTTTTTTAGGCAAGGAAGATTTGCCGACTGATTTGAGTTGGTCTGAAGCCCGTAAGAGATTAGGGACAGACAACCCCGCCAACCCTGCCAGTGAAGCCTTAAGCATGTTTCGTCGACTACGCAACACTAAGCCTTCAGGAACCAGCGGATTAAATGCGGTAAAAGCATGTTGTGTGTGAGTGCGCGAATGGTTTTTGGACTTCATTGCTGATTCCACTTCCCGTTTATGAATTGCGAAGCACGAGCAGAGCTACGACTTATATATTTAATCTTCTTAAATATATCGTCGTCCGTTGATGTGTTCAATATGATTCTCTGATCGGAAGGGAAAATAACCGGAAATAGGATCAGTCAGGCAGAGAAAAGCAGTCAGTCAGGCAAGTACCACTTCTTTTAAGGGGCTGGTTCAATGCAAATCCAGTTCAGGCAAGTATTGGTTTTGGCGTCTGGCTGACCGATCTCAATCGTCAGTCTTCCGTCGGAAACTTCGATTTTGGCTTTTCGCTCAATATATAAACCGCTCACAGTGGCTTCCTCTTTCACAATCTGATGTCCTTCGACTGTGACCCATTGGCCGATCTGTTCGTGTCCGGAATCTCCGACACAAACCGTTACCAACCAAGAACCGTTGGCGACTTCACACTCCCAGGTAGCATGATCACGCGTAAATAGAAACGTGTCCCGATAGGCTTCAGGAACTCTTTTGCGTTGTCGATGATTTTGACTGAGATCGCGACGCCATCCGAAACCCCGTTTGCGATCAAACACCAAACCATGATCGGATTCAAAGCCTGATACGGGGGCCACGTTTTTTCCTGTGAAGTTGATTTTTCGAGAACGAGCATGCTTGGTTTTGTCCAACAATCCGTCTTGATCTGCTGATGCTGCTGTGTTGTTCCATTGAATCGGTTTCCCAGGTGTAAACGGGGTGGGATCATCGGCGTTCAAAATACCATCATTGTCTGCATCGTCGGGTTTTAATTGAGGGAAGGGACGTAGAGGCCAGTCCTTCAGGGAGTTCCATAATTGCTGGCAAAATTTACCTCGGCTGATACCTTCGTCAAACGTGAATGGTAGATTTGCCACTTCGACTGTTTTGAGTGCGCGCTGTTTCATTTCCTGACGCCATTTGGCACTGGCGCGTTCATCCGGTCGAAAGTCAACGTGCCGCACTTCTATGGGCAAAATACCCCGTGCTGCCAATCTGTTAATCGCCACAAAGGCGGGGTGGGCCGGCGCCAAATCGCGATACGGCCAGATTAAGACTGCGATTCCCTCTCCCTGTGTGTCACATAATGCCTGACGTACCTGCTCCAGGCGATTGCGATCATAGGGGATTTCGCGTGGTGGAATTCCCTGTTGCAAAGAGACAGCAGCCGTTGCGCCGGCGGCCTGACCAATGGTGACACATTGATCATGCAGGCGAATTGCAGCGCTTACAATACTACTGTAACCCACATTTTTTTGTGCTCCCAGCAAGCCATCCATTTCTGCAGGAACCAGGCTTCGTAATGGAAAAACCGAACGATCACTAACCAGGCTGGTATTTCGTCCCGGTTTTTCATAGTCGATCCAAGGTCCTTTATTCCCTTCTGCTTTCAAGTACGCACGTCCGGTTCGATGGAAATCATAATGAAATTGCCAGGCAAATAATCCATCAGGATACATGACTCGTGAAAAACGTTCTCGTGCGAATTTCTTGGTGGGGCCATCATGGTTCCGACCATCCTGCTCACGCATCATGTACATGGCTTTCAGACGCAATGATTCCCGAATATAAGGTTTGTGGGGTAAACGGTCTGCGGTGCCAAATTCCTGACTGAGCTGAAAGTGTCTAAAACTGTTGGTTTTATCGGGAGCATGTTCGTGCACAAAATTCTGGAGATGATAGAACAGGCATAACGAATGCCGCTTGGCATCGTTGAAAATAAGTTGTCTCTGCTGACGGTTCATTAATACGATATTTTTCATCGAAGCCCCCGGTTCGGTTGCTTCTAATTGATCAACTACGTGTTGTGGCAATCGTTCGAGCGGGTAATCCTGACCTAACATATAATTCAACAGGATACTGGTTTTGTGATCTTTGCTGGTATAGCCGTCTACAATTCGACGTACAGTAAAAATCGAAAGCTGTCGCGGCGAAGCTTTGTCTGCGTCGGGCCAATGAGGAATCGATCCCAGTCTCACAGGTCGATCCCAGTCAAGGTGTTTCATTTGTGCTAAACTCAGTTTCGACGTTCGCACAAAATTACGATCATCATAATGTTCCGGTTTGGGAATCGGCGTATCTTTGTCCGCTTCTTCCACGATCATTGCCCAGGTGATGGGGTTCATTTCATTCGCCGGGTAATCGTCGGTATTCTGCGGCGCACTGGGCTCATTGTAACGCGAACGAGGATCGGCTCCGAATTCAAAATCAGCTCCCGAAACCTGGATTGCTTCTCCCCAGTCAGAGGCATCTATGGTTAACGTTGCAGCAATATGCAGATTGGGTTTTACTGAACCAACGGGGGCAAACCACAGACCCGTTAATTGCGGTCGCGGTCGAGTTCGATTCACATCGGCTTTAACGGGATAATGTTGTGTGATCAGACGAACTTGTCCACTGTCGAGATAGGGTTGCAGCATTCCGCGAAAAATCGTCTCGGCTTCTGCGGGACGAAATGTGGAAGGACCATGAAAAGGACGGCCCGGCATGGGAGAGCCATACTTTTCAGTGTTGAAGGCTTCGATACGATCCATCAATTCTTTGAATAAGCCGCTACGATGAAAAGAGCGTTTCATCGGATGCCAGTCGACCCCCCAGCCAACTTTTCCTGGCCCTTTATTTTCATCGACACAAGCTAAAGCCTGTTCGGTGTATTGGCCGCCCAGCCATTCGCAATCCAGAACGAGAGTGATTGATTTTACTCCCTGTCGCGCGGCTTGAATCGCAGCCGCCCACCCTGATTCCGTTCCCCCCACAATCAGCAAATCGGTTTGTTGCTCTGGTGGATTGGCTTGCGAGGCTACTCCTGAAAATAAGTAAAAAATACAGACAACGAGCGCGATCTGTTTCATTGGTACTCTGACTTTCTTTAGAGGCAAGATCGAAGTTGATTCTTCTACATGATAGGGCATACTTCTCTAAGTTGTCATATGTCTTTTTCACAATCGAAGAGACTAGGGGCAAGTAGCGGTGTGTGTTCTCATGTATAGATTGCTGGGCACGTAATCTAGCCTTCAAGAGATTCTGGCATTGATTTTGCAGTTTCTAAACATTAGTATTTAATGTGACTGAATTCATAACACTTCTACCTCCGTAGCTAAAAAAATGAGCAAACTGGAGGATCGATAAGCAATCAAGTTTGAGGATTTCATATATTAATTACCTTAACTTTTCTTTTCCAGGAGCGAGTCATGTCCCAGTATCTGAAGCGGAAGCGGGGTTTTACACTGATCGAATTGCTGGTTGTGATTGCAATTATTGCGATCTTGATTGCCCTTTTATTACCAGCCGTGCAACAGGCGCGTGAAGCAGCCCGGCGAAGCCAGTGTAGAAACAATTTGAAACAACTCGGTCTGGCACTCCACAACTATATCGATACCACTGGTGGTGTCATTCCACGTGGGGTCAACCATTACGATGCTACTGCTTGTTGTTGCGAGACGGATAATGGGAACTATGCCCATACGATTCATACGATGTTATTGCCTTATATGGATCAAGCCCCACTGTATAACTCCATTAATTTTACAGTTGATCCCCAGAATTCAGTGAACCATGAAGCGCGAAGAACAAAGGTTCCTGCCTACATGTGTGCGAGCGCGATTGTTGTTGATGATGCGAACTACGCGCAGCATAACTATCCGACTGCTAGTGCCAATCATGGGTATGGCCTGTGTGGCAAACATGGATCAGATACGACAAATGGAATTTTTGCCTCACGTTGGGGGATTATTGACGATGTAACAAAGGAGTTATATGCTTCTCAAATGAGGCTGCGTAATGTAGTCGATGGAACAAGTAATACGATAACCTTTTCTGAATTTGCGAAAGGGCAAGATTATATCTTACCAGTCTCTTATAAAAACTTGATGGGGAGAAGCTGGTATGACCCTGCAGTGAACTTTGGAAACATCGGATTTTCTACTCGTACGATTTCGACCCCTAATAATCCGAAAGCAACCTATAGCACGACTACCAATTTTGGAACTGTGGGAAGTGCCCATGTTGGCGGCGTGCATTGCGCTTTCATGGATGGTGCCGTTCGCTTTATCAGCAATAATATTGATGGCAGGCAGTGGCAAGCCCTCTGCACCCCAATGGGTGGTGAAGTAGCTCAAGTTCCAAACTAGTCTGGCATTTGAAGGCAAAAGTAGCCTTAGCTGTTGATTTCAATACACACTAATTTGATGTTTAGTGTGTATTGTTTTTTCTCTCACCTATTATCTTTATTTAAGCGGAAACAACATGTATACAGCTCAAAAGCAGGCACTGTTACCAGCGGCGATATTACTTAGTTTTTTGATCACAGGCTGCAGTAACCAGACGATGGTCGACCCGACAGAGTCTGTTGAGATTTCAGGGGTCGTCACACTGGGTGGAAAACCGCTCAGTGATGCAGAAGTAACGTTTTCACCAGCAGACGGTGATCTCACGGTTGGGCCGACTCTTGCAATGACAGACAACAAAGGAAAATATACCGTGTCGGTAAACGCTCCGCGAGAGTATAAAATCAACATCGACCGCATGCTAAACGGAGGCCCCAACCCGGCTCTCAAGGAATATCAGGGTGAAGGAACTTCATTGAGTGCGAATGTGACGAAAGAAGACAAAACGTTTAACTTTGAACTCAAAAAAGGGAACTGATTCTCGCTTCGAATCGAGAGGTCCTGCCGAAACTACAATCAGCTCGATACGAGTAACGCAAGTAACTGAATTTGCATGTGAAGTTTAGAGCGGATTTGCCTGTTCGATAATGTCAATGCCGACCATTTGGCTCCAGGCGGTCAACAGTTTTTTCGTGATCGGACCGACTTCACCATCGCCAATCAGTGTCCCATTAAATTTCGTGGCCGGCATGATACAGTAAGGTGTACTTGTAAAAAATGCTTCGTCGGCAGTGATCACATCGTAGGGGAGTAGCTGACATTCTTCGATAGGTATTCCAAGTCGATCTGCCAGATGGAAAATCGTTTGTCGGCTGATTCCGTCCAGACAATTGATCGTACTTGGCGTGCGAATCCGGTTGTTCGTTACAAGAAAAAAATTACCTCCTTTATTCTCTGATAGAAAACCATTGGTATCGAGTAGCAAACTCTGAGCCATGGGATCGATTAGTTTTGCTTCCGATTCGGCCAGTGTATAAGTAAAACGACTGCGGTTTTTGATACGCGCATCAAGCGATTGTGCCGGTTGGATTCGTGTAAACGGTGTCACCGCATGGCAGCCAACTCGATAAAAATCTGCCCAATAGGAAAGGTCGAGCGGTAATGTGACAATCATGACCGTTGGTTTTGATCCTGCCGGTTTCTGGCCACTCGAAGGCACCCATTGTCCGGGTGTGATGTTGTGAACGATCCAGGCATCGGTGCCTGAATCGTAATGCGGCTGATTTTTCTCCCAGACTTCCAGTGTGAGCTGTTCCATTTCATCAGCGGTCATTCCTGCATCGAAGCGGGCCGCTTTCAGGCTGAGGAACAGGCGGTTGATATGGTCACGCAATCGATAAGGCTGATGAGAGAATGTCCGCGTGGATTCGGTGACGGTCATTCCCAGACTGATTGCGCCGTCAAAAATAGAAATCTTTGCTTCACTTGCAGGAACATATTCGCCGTTCAGATAAACCAGATTCTCAGTCATGGAAACTCCTCTTGAGTTTATTTCGATTTCAATTCATAGCACGAAAAGCAATGGGATTCATCAGAAGTCAGTTGACCATCTTTGTGTCTGAGAATCAAACATGCGGTTCCTGGTTTATTCTTTAAAAGTTGAATTCCCTGTTTTGGACCCAGCACGCTGATGGCGGAGGCTAGACTGTCGGCGGTCACTCCATTCGGGGCAATCACTGTGACACGACTCTGGTCGGTGAGTCCCAGGCCCGTTCGTGGATCGACAATATGTGAATAACGATTGCCGCCGATCACGACATGCTGCAACGCATCGCCGGAAGTCGCGACCGCCGCATTATGTAATGACAGATACCGATCAATCTTCGCTTGGGGGGCATCTGAAGAAGAGATACCAATTTTCCAACCGCAGGTACCTGGTGGAGGATCACCCAATACAATATCACCACTGGCATCAATCATGGCTCGATTCACACCATGTTCTTGTAACACTTTCAAAGCGATGTCAGCAGCGTAGCCTTTGGCGATACCTCCCAGATCGATCCGCATGTCGTCTTTCAGCAGTTCGACAGTCTGTTTTTGATCTGAGATTTTCATCAATTCATAGCTGACTTTATGACGGGCAGCCTGTAGTTGTTGGCTGTCAGGCATCGCTTTTTGACGCCGCGCCCGCCGCCAGAGCCTTACAACAGGGCCGATTGTAACATCAAATGCCCCATTTGTTTCCTTTGAAAGTGATTGACTTTTTTTCAGTAGTTTTAGTAAGTGAGGACTGACTTTGATTGGTTTTCCCGGGCCGGATAACCGACATAAACTATTTAATTCACTTTCCGGGTCATAATCGCTGAGGAGTTTGTTAAGTTTCTTTATACGGGCAAAAGCATTTTGAGAGGCATTGTTTGCGATTGCTTTGTCGGTTGCATATAATACGACTCTCCACTGCACTCCCATATGTACTTCCTGAAATTCATACCGACTCAGAATTTCGCTATCCGTGCACTGTTGATTGCCTGACAGAGTGGAGAGCAGCAGGCAAGTCTGATAAACGTATGACATCATCAACCCTGAATAAAAGACCGATTGAAGCTTACCGATACGGAGTAAACTAATATGCTTAGCGTATGTCGTCACAGTCTCTTAATGCAAGGCAAAATTGCTTTCCTTGCTGCGATCCTGTTTTCTGTTTCGCAGGTAAATGCAGGCGAGACTGCAAAAGAGATGAAGCCTTACACTGAAAAACTTGCCAATACCGATGTCTCTTTTGACATGGTTCCGATTCCCGGTGGTGAATATACCATGGGTAGCCCGGCGAATGAAAAGAACCGGAAAGATGATGAAGGGCCTCAGATCAAAGTCAAAATCGAACCCTTCTGGATGGGAAAACACGAAGTCACCTGGAATGAATATGACATCTGGAGTTTTGATCTGGATATTCAACGCCGCAAACTGTTGCGTGGAAAAACGAATGCAAAGGAAAAAGCAGCCGATGCAGTGACCCGTCCTACCAAGCCTTATACCGATATGACTTTCGATATGGGACACGATGGATATCCTGCGATCTGTATGACCCAGTTAGCGGCAAAAACTTATTGCAAATGGCTGAGCGAAAAAACAGGCCACTATTATCGTCTACCGACTGAAGCAGAATGGGAATATGCCTGCCGTGCCGGAACAACCACCGCATATTCATTCGGCGATAACCCTGCAAAATTAGATGACTATGCGTGGCATTACGCCAACTGTGATGACACCTATCAAAAGGTTGGCCAGAAAAAGCCGAATCCCTGGGGCTTATATGACATACATGGCAATGTCTCCGAGTGGGTTCTCGATCAATATTTCCCCGATGCTTACAAAAAGTGGAGTGGAAAAGGGACACTCAATTTCCCGGTCAATGTACCGACCCAGCTTTATCCTCGTGTCGCGCGAGGAGGTTCATGGGATGATGAACCAGAAGAACTGCGTAGCGCTAATCGAATTGCTTCCAGTTCCGACTGGAAAATTCAAGACCCACAGATTCCACAAAGCATCTGGTATCATACCGATGCGATCATGGTGGGATTCCGCGTGGTGCGTCCTCTGAAAGTTCCGACAGCGGAAGAACGGAAAAAGTATGGTCTTGATCCGGCCATCCCCGAGGATGAAGGACGTTGATCGAAAATTAGTTGAAGAAATTTATTTGAAAACAGATGTATTAGTAAAAAATCAACAAACGATTCGTCTTACAAAATGCATATGTCTATTAGGAAACGTATTAACGTATAACAGACCAAATCGACCTGCACAGATTAGGGAAAGGCCTCTGATGACTCAATCTAACAATCAATCAACCTCCAGGCGTGACTTCTTAAAGGTAACAACGGCAACCGCTGTTGGAACCGGGATCCTTTCGGGTTTAGGGTCGGCGGCTCATGTCTATGCGAATGGTGACGATAAAATTAAAGTTGGTCTGGTAGGCTGTGGCGGTCGTGGTACTGGCGCTGCTGCTCAGGCATTATCGACGGAAGGTAACGTCAAACTCGAAGCTATGGGCGATGCCTTCAGAGATCGTATGGACAGCAGCCTGAGTAACCTTCAAAAACAATTTTCCGGTCGCCCAGAACGAGTCGATGTAGCCGAAGAGAAAAAATTCATCGGTTTCGATGCATATCAGAAGGTTCTTGATAGTGGTGTCGATGTTGTCATTCTGGCAACTCCTCCCGGTTTCCGTCCGATTCACTTCGAAGCTGCCGTCAATAAAGGCGTGCATATCTTCATGGAAAAACCAGTAGCCACAGATGTCACTGGTGTCAAAAAAGTTTTAGCTGCTGCCAAGAAGGCGAAGGAAAAAAAACTGGCTGTGGGCGTTGGTTTGCAGCGTCATCATCAGGCTCCTTACATCGAAACAATTAATCGTCTGAAAGATGGTGCGATTGGTGATATTACTTCGATGCGTTGCTACTGGAACAGTGGTGGGGTTTGGGAACCACGTCTGGCGCGCGAAGATGCCAAGTCAGAAATGGAATACCAGATGCGAAACTGGTATTATTACAACTGGCTGTGTGGTGACCACATCAACGAGCAGCACATTCACAATATCGATGTCTGCAACTGGTTGAAAGAAGATTTCCCTGTCAAAGCTTATGGCATGGGGGGACGTCAGGTTCGTACCGACAAGAAGTACGGTGAAATCTTTGACCACTTCGCTGTCGAGTTCGTCTATGCTGATGGAACTCGCATGTATAGCCAATGTCGGCACGTTCGCAACTGCTGGAACAGTGTGACCGAGCACGCTCAGGGGTCCAAAGGTTCTTGCGATATCAGTGGTGCCAAATACGAAACCGACGCTGGTTACAAATGGAAATACCGCGGTGAGAAAGCCAATCCTTATCAGGTTGAGCACGACGATTTGTTCGCCGCCATTCGCAACGGAACTCCTTACAACGAAGCCGAGTATGGTGCCAAATCAACCATGACATCTATTCTGGGACGTCTGGCAACCTACAGCGGTAAGCCAGTCACCTGGGACGAAGCCATGGCATCAAATGTTGATTTGATGCCGAAAGAATTCTCCTGGGAAGCAACTCCCGTTACGGTACCAGATGAAAATGGTTTCTACCCGATTCCTACACCGGGTGTCACAGAAGTTCTCTAAGATTCGTTTAGTATTTCTATCCCAAGCCGATTCGTTCATTACGAGCGAATCGGCTTTTTTTATGTGAGCGATTTCGGTAAACTCTTGCACTGAATTCGGATTCCTTACCATTAAAAAAATTGGCAGCTTTCAACGACAATGTCTCTCCAGAATCAGATTACAGTCGTCACTCCCGCAGACTATGCACGTGCGTTAGATGTCTGGGAATCTTCCGTACGGGCCACGCATGAATTTTTGTCGGAAGCAGACATACTATTGCTCAAGCCTTTAGTATACGACCATTGTTTGAAGCAGATGACTCTCTACTGCATTCGAGACGAAGCAGACGCTGTGATCGGTTTTTTAGGTGTGGATGCACCGAAAATAGAAGCGTTATTTGTCGATCCAACCTTGCGAGGAAAAGGTATAGGCCGCACCTTGATGGAATATGCGATCAATGAACTGGGCGCGGAACTGGTTGATGTGAATGAGCAAAACAACCAGGCACTTGGCTTTTATCAACATCTGGGTTTTGAAATCGTTCATCGTTCCGAACTCGATGGGTTCGGCAAGCCGTTTCCCTTGTTGCATCTGAAACTGCCTGGTTAACCGAATCGTTAAATGCTTTACAGGTGTATTCTTATTCTGGATTTGTTATTGTAAAAGTCTCTCTTTTACCTTTCAGGAGCCAGCACCATGCCCGCCGTTATGATTCGAATGTCGCTGTTATTTTCTCTCTTCTTGATTTGTGTAGATCCTGTATTAGCAGAATCGCCGTTGCAGATTGGTGATCGACGGGAATTATTTGTAGATGACACCTTAGTCGATAAGCTGACAGGAGAAGTTGATATTCGCCTGCAGCATCCCACCCCGCGGGAAGTGGTATTTAAGTTTGATCAACCCTGGGAAGGTAGTAGTTCCGGTTATCACACGATTTTTCAGGATGGCGACCTGTATCGGCTCTATTATCGCGGTTCGCATATCATCGTTTCGGACGGTAGGCTGAATACCGCAAGCCACAAACCTTTTTATTGTTACGCCGAAAGCAAAGACGGCATTCATTGGGCGCGGCCGGAGTTGGGACTCGTTGAATTCAATGGTTCGAAGAAAAATAACATTATTCTGGAAGGAAAGGGCACACACAATTTCGCGCCCTTTAAAGATGAAAACCCGAATTGCAAGCCGGAAGCGAAATATAAAGCATTAGCCGGTAGTCAGAGTGAAGGCGGGCTATTCGCATTTCAGTCGGCGGATGGGATTCACTGGAAGTTGATGCAGGAAAAACCAGTGATCACCAAAGGCGCCTTCGATTCACAAAATCTGGCATTTTGGGATTCTGATCAAAAGACGTACCGGACTTATTATCGCGTCTTTTCTGGAGGTGTTACGACTTCCCAAATCTGGAAACCAGAGGGAGATCGTGCGATTCAAACAGCGATCTCTGCTGACTTTCTGAATTGGAAAAATGTTGCCGATTTGACTTATGAAGATTCTCCGGACGAGGAACTTTATACAAATCAGGTTAAAGCCTACCATCGGGCGCCGCATATTCGTATTGGTTTTCCTGCCCGCTACATTGAACGAGGCTGGTCAGAATCGATGCAGGCACTTCCCGATCCCGCACGTCGCAAACAACGGGCTTCCTCAGTCGAACGTTATGGCACTGCGATCAGTGAAGGGCTCTTGATGGCCAGTCGTGATGGAGTGCATTTCAAACGCTGGAATGAGGCCTTCCTGCGACCCGGAATCGAACGCACCGGCACGTGGCAGTACGGGCATCAGTTTATTGCCGAGCATGTTGTTGAAACCAAATCAGCTCTTCCCGGTGCCCCTGACGAATTATCGATCTACGCAGCAGAAGATTATTGGCACGGCAAAGGGGGATCACTCAGACGCTATTCACTTCGTCTGGATGGTTTCACTTCGGTTCATGCCTCCATGAAGGGGGGAGAACTCATCACGCAGCCTCTCATATTTAAAGGGGCAAAGTTATCAGCCAACTTTTCAACTTCTGCTGCCGGGAGTATGCGCGTGGAAATTCAAACTGTCGATGGTCAGCCGATTGAGGGGTTCACGCTTGCGGACTGCGCAGACCTGTTTGGTGATACTGTTGACCGTACGGTGACGTGGAACCAAAAGGCAGATGTCAGCAGTCTGCAAGGTAAACCCGTTCGTCTGCGTATCCAACTGAAAGATGCCGACTTGTATTCGTTCCAATTTCAGAAGTGATTCAGATGAGCCCCTTTAATTCACCGGTAATATCGCCGAATTGGTCTGCTTGAATGCTATCCGATTCAGCATTGAAACATAGAGGTTACATAACGGCGTATACTGGGGTATCGTCAAACGACGGTTAGGACGGATTGTGCCTCCACCTTTGCCTGCGAGAATGACAGGCAGGTTATGTTCATCGTGTCGGTTCCCATCTTTAATGGTAGAGCCAAACAGCAGCATCGAATTATCGAGCAGCGTTGATTCGCCTTCACTTAAAGAACGCATTCTATCAATCACGTAAGTTAACTGCTTGATGTGCCAGGTTCCGATAGCCTCATATATATCGCGTTCTTTTTGTTATTCGCGATGATGCGAGAGTTAATGAAAGCTCCCTTTCACACCGTCCAGGAAGGAAAAGTTACGACCGGTCTGGGCATTTCGAAACATGAATTTCGAAACGCGTGTGGAATCGGTCCAGAAGGCGAGCACTATAATATCCAGCATCAGTCGTACGTGTTCTTCATAATCCTTCGGAATTCCCGGACCGGGGGACATCAAAACGTCCTTCATTGATCCAGCGTTTTTGTGGTTTCATCCTTGATTCAATTCGCCGTTCTACTGAACGAACAGAATCCAGATATTTGTCGATTTTCGTGCGATCGTTTACACCAACTTTACGCTGTAGAGATTTTGCTTCTTCGCGTGCCAGATCCAGCACGCTGGAGTCATCGGGCTGCAGCGACTTGAAAACCTGAGGTTGATTGGGATTGAAGCCCGACACGACAGGCCCCGCTGAACTGGTGCGAAACAGTCGATCAAAGGCAGGCTCTGGGAGATTTCTCCCGGAATGAACAAGCTCTGATCATAAACGCAAACAGAACCAGTGAAAAGCATTGATCCGGCGACTTTCGACTTACGTATATCATTGATGAACCGCCGGAATGGGCTGTCAGACGAGACATGTTGACCTCAAAACGGATTTTGGCACATAATCCCTTCTGAATGGCAGTTGCCGTCCACTAAAATGAATGAATTGTTTGCTGCGTCTTAATCTTTGAAGGTTTTTACTATGTCTGATTCGAATACGGCTCAAGAGACGAAACCGCTTACCTGGCGTGAGAGCTTGTATGAAATTATCTTCGAAGCAGATACACCTGCGGGTAAATTCTTTGATGTAGTTTTATTGATTACTATTTTATTGAGCGTTCTGGTAATCATGCTGGAAAGTGTTGACTCTATTGAGATCAAATATGCGAACGCCTTTGAAATAACTGAGTGGTTTTTTACCATTTTGTTTACATTCGAATATGTGGCACGCATTCTTTGTGCCCGTCGTCCACTGCGTTATATTTTCAGCTTTTACGGGGTGGTGGACCTGCTTTCTATTTTACCTACGTATCTAATGTTTTTGGAATCAGAAGAAATCCATCGTTTAGGAGTGATTCGCGCAGTTCGTCTGTTACGCGCCTTTCGAATATTCAAGTTAGGACACATGTTGTCCGGAGCCGCAGAACTCAGACAGGCCATTTGGGCAACGCGTTCTAAAATTACGGTCTTTCTGGCTACTGTCGTGATTGCTGTTGTCATAGAGGGGGCCGCGCTGCATTTAATCGAAGGTCCTGAAAATGATGGTTTTGAATCCATTCCTCAAAGTATGTATTGGGCAATTGTCACAATGACAACAGTTGGTTATGGTGATGTCACTCCGGCAACTCCTTTGGGTAAATGCCTGGCGTCAGTGATCATGATCTTGGGGTATAGTCTGATTATTGTCCCCACGGGAATCGTGACAGCAGAATTGTCACATTCCTATTCAGGTGGAAAATTTGGGGGCCCACATATTACAACTCAGGTCTGTCCCGAATGCATGAAAGAAGGGCATGACTCAAATGCGACCTTCTGTAAGTTTTGTGGATCTCGTCTCTAGACCGCGTCCTGTTTTACGATCGCGATATTCATCTTATGATTCTCGATCTGAGTGGCTTGGGAGACGATGCAATCAACCTGGATAAAGGCACCATGAATCTTGCTGTGAATATTCACGCATTGAGTTGATGCTTGGGCTGATTTGTGTCTCTAGGTCAGTCAACAGGAGCAGTAACCAAAACCTACACGGCTGGTTCTGATTTGGTCTCTGGTTGATGTTTAAATAATTGGGGGGGATGCGCAGACCAGACGGCGGCGGCGGCAACAAGAGGCATGGCTGTGAACAGATACAACACCGGATTATAGGATCCAAAATAATCAATCGACATCGCAACCGGCAATGGTCCGAGAGCCGAGGCCAGAATCATCATTGACCAGGCAACGCCGCGGACAGCACCTTGATTCATGCGACCATAATAATTGATCCAGACCACTGTCGCTGTGCTGCGGAATATACTACCCGTCATTCCCAGTAAAAACGTATAAACGACTACCATCCAGATCGCAGGCATCGTTAGTACGATCAGATTTGCCACAGATAAACAGAGCATAGAAAAGCAGAGTATGTAACGACTCGGAAGTCGGTCTGTGACCCAGCCTGCCGGAAACATTAAAACGGTTGCACAAATCGCCTGGAACGACATCATTCTGATGGCCCAGTTGGCGGGAATACCGTGACTGCCCAGTAACGCAATCTGATGAAATACTAAACCTGTTCCCACCAGAGCATGTGTTGTGATGACTGCTAGCAATTTCCAGAACGTGGGGTCACGTAATACTTGTCGGACTGTCCATGATTCAATCGTTGCCGTGATCAAAGGTCTTTTGGGTTTCTTTCCAGTGGCTTCCTCATCTGGGGCAGGCAGCGGTTCTAGTGCAGGATTGATCCCATCCGGGTGTAGTCCCAGGTCTTCGGGACGGTTTCTGACAATAAATATGCCAGGCAGAATCAGGCAAACAGCAACTGTAACGGCGTGGAATACCCAGCCTGTTTGCCAACCATAATGCGTAATCAGCCAGCTATTGATCAAAGGAACTGTCATCACCGAAAATGCACTTCCAAACCCGGCAAGGGCGGTGGCACGTCCTCGTTTTTTTTCAAACCATTCTCCCACCATCCAGACTGAGATCAGTGTGAGTGCCCCCTGTCCCAGGCTGCGGACTAAACTGAATCCAATATAAAGTCCGGTGAGTGTGTGAATTTGTGACATGAAAAAACAGGCCAGCGTCAGCCCGACTGCAATGATTGGCAGAATGATTCGCGCGCCCCAGTAATCAAGCAGCTTCCCGACAAATGGTAACAGGCAGGCACTGACAATCGTGGCAAAACCATAGGCTAAAGAATACTGCGTTTCTGTTAAGCCGAGACTGACCCGCATCGGATCTTTAAAAACGGCGACAGAAAATGACTGTCCGGGAGCCGACAAGAACTGTGCCAGCGCAGCAATTCCCAGCATCGACCAACCGGGAAAATATTTATAGGTGTGGGGAGGGATCTCTTCGTGAAGATTATCTTTTAATTCCGCGTCAGCACAGGAAGGCTGCGAATTCATTTCTCTTGTTTTCATACCTGGGATCATGGAACAGTCAACGCGGGGCGCGTGACCGGGAGGTTGAGTTCGAATATAGCAGAACGAGAAACGATCGCGTAGCGTACAGAACGGCTGCTTTGCACAAATGTTGCTTCTTCACGCATTTCTCATCGAAATCAAATGCATGGATGATTCACTCCCCACTTAAGTGATCTGAGCGATTTCGATTAGAAATCAAACCCTGCCGACAGAGAGAACTGCCGTTTTATCGTATTGTGATCAATGGACTTAGCAGGTCTGTCGTCGCCGCGATTAACCCTGATGCGCGCTAGATTCCCAGCCAGTTATTAAACAGGAAATCGAGTCGCCCACTGAGCAAGGCAATACGTCCCATGACGGTGTAGGCAAAGCTTGCGCCGAAAGTTACCATCAGAAACCATATGCCAAGCCGGGAAATATATTTGACAACGCCTTCGTGTTCGATCGAGAAAAAGAAGTAGACCATGCAGGATGTCACGCCGACAATCACGATTGTATTTCGCAATGATTGAATCCAGAGCAGAGAGCCATCTGCAGAGAAGACGATGAATGGCATGATCGTGTTTTGAATTTGTCCGATAAAGTCTGCTTCCAGATAGCTGATGAGCCGAATACCGGCGGTGGCGCCAATAAAGAAAGCGAGAGGCCAGCGTGCGATCCAGTTACCTTTGGGGGCCAGACGCCATAAAAGTAAGACACTCAGCACGAGTGGAATCAGGTAGAGCCAATTCGCTTGAGTGCTGCTTTCCATATCAGGAAAAAAGCTGATGCGGGCCAGGCCGGGTAAGAGCTTCGCAAATAGATTCGTCACGATTTCTGTCCAGAACGCAACCACCATCGCGTAAGCGGCAGACACACCCACAAACACCGATTCCGTAAATTTATAGAGCGGGTTATCGCCATACAGGAAGGAAAAAATGGCCAGCGTACAAAAGGCAGCCACCCATAACCCGAGGGTCCGCGAAAAACTGAGGCTGACGCCTGGTTCGCTTTTTTCTTTTTCAGGAACCTGTTGATAGGTGGACCAATGGTAGACCTGCTCTTGAGAATCCGGTATTGAGGATTTGGCTTCCACGGGAACGGCGCGAACGTAGACCTCGCCTTTGCCTCTAAAGAACTGGATGGCCACAAGGCTCAAGCCACCAAATACCATCAGCAAGGTCCAGATGAGTGTTGACTGTTTCATTGAGGTGTTCCCTGCTTACGTTCCCAAAAATAAATCACATTACCTAAAACAATCAAACTGATGAGCAGTACATGCGCGACCAATTGTGGGCCCATACGTTTGAGGCCCTCTTTCGCTGCCGGGATATCTTCCAGTTCGGGATAATGGTTAATAATGGCCTGTTCGTATTCCGCTGCTCCTTTGATGGCAGCAAGCATGCCGGTCAGTTGCTGCGGAATATAAGGCAACATGATTGGCGCCTGGACTCCGGTACAACCCACGACGGTCGGAATATCAAAGGGCGACGAACCATAGAGTACCCACTCTTTCGAGCCGGGATAACCGGCACTGACGTTGCACAACAGGTCAACCTGTTGAATATTCTTGAGGTTTTTCGTGAGTGGAATGTTATCGAGATTTGTGCCACGAATGTCGGAAGAGTATGATTTTTTCAAATCTTCCACGACCAGTTTAATGACTCCTTCATTACCGGCTCGAAATCCCAGGTTGACGAATTTGGTTCCATATTTCCCTTTGTAGGTTTTGGAGTATTCAGTCTCCAGCAGATCAATCGACCGCTGAATCATAGGGATACCTTGTGGCCATAATGTCATGAAATAGATATTGTGTTTTTTCAAGGCGCAGTGTCGCGTGAATGCTGACGCCATTGGTTGCAGCTCTCCCTCACTGGCGGGATCGTAGTCTAATGCCATGACGACATTGGAGCCGTCCGGCAGATTATCCACTGCATTGAAGACGGCCAATACCTGATCAGAAGGTTTTTCCGGGAAGGTAGTTCCCATGATGAGAGGAACCGCGACGGCGATAAACATCAGTAAAAAGATCCACCGACGATCAATATTTTGTAATATTTTAAGCATCGTTCATGCCTCCTGATCTGATCCAAGGTAAGAACGATCGACGCCCAGTAAGACTTTTAGAGAAGTCGAGGCCACTCCCAGCGCGATTCCAATCGTAATCGCCCGCATGCCAGGAGTTGTAAAGTCGTCCATGATGATTTCGGATAAATGTGGTAAATGAAAATCGCTATAAGTGATGCCGCTAGAACCAATAATTGGTTCATTCGGGAGCCAGCCCGTCAGCCAGACACCCGCATAAGTGCGCCCTAATAAAACAATCACAGCGATCACCAGCAGTATGGTTGCTTCGGCATTCTTCGCACGGAATGCTCTAAAGGCGGCGGAAGAAATATAAAATGCCAATAACGCAAACATGGTTGCCGAGAGGGGATAGAAAATATATTCAAACAGCCACCAGAATACGCTGCCTTCTTCGAGGTAATTTCCCGACCAGGCAAATTCGGGAAAGTTGACATTCGGATGCACGCCGACTTTGGCAAGTCCGACAAAAAGAGTGACGAAAAAAGCGATTAAGGTGACGGCGGAATATCCCCAGCCCGGTTGCTGAGCAGAAATTTTCTGCAATTGCATTTTGAGTAAATTTCCACCACCGAGAATGAAAGCAAATGCGGCCAGAAGATTGAACCAGGCCATTGCGTCATTTCCCCAGTCCACAAACTTGGGTATGAACGCAGTAGCGATGAGGATAAATCCCGTCACTGCCGAGATAAACAAGGGGACCGTTCGTTTCATTATTAAAAACCTCCCTTACCGAGGATATTCTCTTTGATATATGTCTGAGCTGAATAGAGAAATGTCTTGCTTTTTTCGGCTTGGGACTCTCCGCGCGATTCAAACGCGGAGAATGTCATGATCAAGCATCCGACCAGAAGTAACAGGCCACCGATCAGTTTTCCAAAGTCCTGTCCCTTCAGGCTACCCAGCTGCTGAGGTTCTCCTGAAAGGTAGGCAGAAGCGGCGAAGAATTCTTCGCCAATCAAAGTAAAATCGCAGGCAGCGACAAAAAACGGGAGCTGAGTGGGCATTGCTGTTCCCGCGACCTGGATGGCACCGACTGAGTTACCAGTCTCTGCCAGAATCAATGACTCGGCATAAAAAGCGCCCATATAAAAACAGGCAGCCGGTTTGTCGCGCACCATTTTTCCGGTCACGCTGGCCACGTAACCAAACTGTTCGTCCGTAATATAGTAGATGTCATCCTCGTTATATTCATCGGGACGACCCGCGGCGAGATAGGCGGCTTCGACAGTATCGCGGGCAGTCGTCATCACCAGAGAGCGTGAGGTGGGAACTTCCAGTTTGGCACGATAATCGGCGGTCGTTTTTGCCACTTGTGATAGAACCGTAATTCCGGCGACAGTCTGGATGTCATTGATATCTTGAATGCCGGGGATGAATAAACAGGATCGTCCCATTTCAGTGGCGCGCCCGACGGCGTCTTTAATGGCTTCCAGACCGGCAATTTTGCGGATTTTGAGCGTTTTTCCCCTGCGCGCCATTTCAATGAACATGATTACCGCACCGCAGATCAGAAAGACGAAAACGGCAAACCAGCTTCTTTGTAGATTAAACCACTGGAGTGATGCAATGACCGGCTCACTAATTTCGACAGGTGTCGATGTTAAACTCTCTTGGCCGACTGCTTCAATACGATACAGATAGGGGACACCGGCTTTGCAGTTGGAATCTCTGAACGTGTTGACCCGATAGGTCGGCTCGCCGATATTTTCGTACTTTGCGGCTTTGTCATCGGCTTGTTTACGGGAGATCACATAACGTAAAACTTTGCGCGGCTTAATGTCATCCTGATCATCGGGAGAGAGTGTCCAGAACAGATCGATGGCATTTCCTGCATCGCCGGGAACGTCTTCTGCTCTGAAATCAGTCGGTGGTGCCGGTGGTTCAGCCGCAATGACCAGTGTCACATCCGAGAACAGCAACAGGAGCGGAATCATCAAGCGTTTGATTACTACATTATTCCATAAGTGCATGAATTATTATCCTTCGATGAGTTCCACATTGGCACGGGGAACAATCACTTTATTTCCTGAATGCAGAATGACTTCCAGTACTCGAGATTCGGAACCCGATTCCAGAGTTCGGAGTTCCGTAGGCATCTCTCCTACTTCGCCGAGCAGACCAAAGTAGGGGTCCCGAATAATTCGGACGGGAACTCCGGTTTCTAAAATACCAGGCGCTGCCGCTTTATTCGTATCAGAACTGGCTACAGACTTTGTATGTTTGTCAAGCGGAATGACAATCTCGGGGCGCATCACACCCGCACGAATTTGCGTTGTTCCATTGATGGCTGCTTCCGCTCCTTCCCGGTCTTTGAGAAGATTAAAAGTACGCTCGGCCATGGCAATATCGCCAAAACCTTCCGTGATGATCAATGATGTGCCGATGTGCTCCGATCCGGTGACTGCCACCCCCAGGTCATAGCCGAGAATTTCTTTCAGATCTTCATCATCCATTCCGCCGGACACGATCGCCGCCACGCCGATTTCGATTCCCCGCCTGACGGCTTCTCCTGTCATTCGGGCACCACCTATGACAATGTTTCCCTGCATCGATTCATTCAATAGTGAGGCTTCTAGAGGCTGCTCTTTGCTTTCGCAGGCAAATTGGATCGTTCCGTATGCTTCTCCACCAATGCCCAATATTCCCTGTATAAAAGTCACTTCCGATTCAATCACCACGCCTTGCTGCGGAATGACTTCTTTGACAGTGCCCGCTTGATAAGCGCGAATTTGGATCGGCAAAGGGGCGCCCCGCAGGATGACCTGACCAGTGACATGCGAGATGGATTCAATCGTGCCTGGAGTTTTGGCCGTTGTTTCTGCTTTGAAAAAACCAAAAGTTCCTTTGCTGCGTGCCAGGATGTCTCCCACATGGATTTCATCCCCAATGGAAACGAGCATACAGCTTGGCACCTCCGCTGGGGCGACGGAAATTTGATTCGCCACATTAATCGGGGTCACATCGCCGGGCATGAAAGTCTGGGCGACGATTTGTTGCGACGTGACTTGATCGCCGACTTTTACCAGGACATCACCCGGAATGGGTAGGATTCGCCGGCTGGAATGCAGCACTCGTTGACTAATTTGTAATCCTGGTGAATATGCCTTTGCCATGATTGCCAATTCTTTATGAGCTGTGTTGTGTTTGCGTCGCATGGTTTTCAGGGAATAAATTCAATTCCTGCACCCAACTGGTCAATTCTGCCAGATGCTGTTGTTCGTTGGCAGGGACCATTAATGGTCTGCCGCGCGCGTCGAGAATCAGCCCGACTGTACCGCCACGCACTTTGAATTCCATGCGTTTGCCGGAACCGTCACCAAAGTCATAACCGCGTTTCGGTTCAACTGTGATCGTTGCCCATTCATCATATGCAAGTGGAAGGAGTTTCATTTCACCACACTTCATATCTCCAGATTCATTGAGCGAGCTTCCGGAAATCTGATACTGAAAGCAGGTTTTTCCAGCGCGATAAAGCCCACGCGGCGCGACACAGGTTCCCAGATAAACGAGGCAGTCCCGCTCAAAGACCTGTAGTGCAGCATGAGGGTGAACCTGCGCCAGTACTCCCAGGTGAGGCATCATGAAAATGCTGTCTTTGGCCAGTACGGTCATACCTTCAGGCTCGAAGGCATCAATCATCATTGCAGCGGTCTGGTTCATATTCGGTGCATGCGACAGAACGCCTCCTGAACCAACCAGCAGATTCAGTTTCATATTGTCCACAATCGATTGGCCGCTGGTGAGCTGGCTGAATGTATCTCCGACAGTTCTTTGCTGTTGCACTCCTTTGAGCGTTGTGGCAAATTCTTTGTGTTGAATATAGGCCAGTCTCAGTGCTTCGCGGGCAACCGCCTGTTCGAAGACCAGTGCTTCTCGGGTCTGGGGGATCGTTGTGGGGCGGATCATTTTGTTTTTGATGTGATTTTGCAGTTCCCGCGGGTCCATGTCCAGATGCACCCAGCGTAAAATCATTGGAAGAGTCGCAGAGGCGCAGACATTAGAGATGGAATAACTCATTCCTAGATTGGCACTCACGGTTCGGTTAAACGAGCCATCGAATACACTGAAGACATCTGTCGTCGCACCACCAATATCGACACCCAACGCGTTAATTCCCTGCCGTTCTGCAATCGTCTGCAGAATGTTTCCCACGGCTCCGGGAGTGGGCATGATCGGGGCATCGGCCCAGGAAATCAGTTTGTGATAACCGGGGGCATGTGCCATCACGTGTTCCAGGAACAAATCGTGAATTGCATCACGTGCGGGAGCCAGGTTTTCCCTTTCCAATACCGGTCGGACATTCGCAACGGTCATCAGCTTCACATCATCGTCAAATGCTTCTTCTACCAGTTTCGCTGCTTCCTGATTGCCAGCATAGATAATCGGCATCTTGTAAGAGCCGCCAAAACGTGGTTGCGGTTTAGCCGGGGCAATTAGTTCTGCCAACTCGACAACGTGTTTTTGCGTGCCTCCATCCGTCCCGCCGGCGAGCAGAATCATATCGGGACGTAATTCCCGGATGCGTTGTATCTGCTCGTGAGGCAGTCGTTTATCATTGGAACAGATCGTGTCCATCACAATCGCACCGGCGCCCAATGCGGCACGTTTGGCGCTGGCAGCAGACATTTCGCGCACGACTCCCGCGACCATCATTTGCAGCCCGCCTCCGGCACTGGAAGTCGAAATGTAAATATCGCAGCCAGTATCACCCTGAGCAGGCCGGATGATTTCTCCGTTTTCATCGATGAGTTTTCGGCCTGCTAATTCGCCCACCTCTGTCACAGCATTCACCACGCCCACCGTTACATCGGCGGCTGGCTCTTCGACGGTGGTTGGTGCTTCGCCTCGAAAGGTCTGGCGGTATTCACCGTTTTTCTTCTCGATCAAAATGGCTTTCGTGGTTGTGCTTCCACAATCCGTGGCCAGGATCACATTGATTTGATCGGGGTCTAGTTGTTTTGCTGTTGTGGAGTCCATATTCTGATTCGCCATCCGTGTAAATATGAAAGCAGATTGGGCACGTGTCGGATTGATTCACCGTCGTCAGGAACCATCCTCATTGATTATTTCTGATTTAACTGGGGTTGGTTTCTGGTTGGGGGAGATGTTCTGGTCGGCAGAGTGAGGCGAACTCAGTGTTTCCAAACGTTGACACAACCATTCAATTGACCCTCGTTTTTCCAGAAAATCAGCGAAAATTTGTTGTGACTTCGGTTCGACCAGGAACGACAGAAATGGCGAGAAAAAATGAATGGCCTGCGAGCCGACATAATTCAAAGGGCGACAGGTTTCCAGCGCGACAATGGCTAGCGTGACCATATCACGCCGAATAATTTCCCGGCAGATGCGGTCCGCAATCTGTTGCTGCTCATCTGTGGGAGCAAAATCTTCAGGGCGTTCTACCGCGAAGGCGTGCGCGAGCCACTGTTTGATCATTACCATCCTAGTAATACCTGCTGTGGGGTCAATTAACGCAAGTGATTTCGATTACCATTTCAGAGCGCACTCAACGAAACCGTAGCGGTAGAGAATCTATGCTAAATGGGTTGATACACTCTGGAAGCTCTACAATATACCCAACTTCGGCCTAGCTGTTACAATAGCAGGATTGGATGAAAATGAAAGTATCCTCTTTGAAGAAATACAGTTTCTGAAAAAAACTGCCTGCTGTTGATTCAAGAGCTGAGATTGATGTGGCGCGTTGGGACCGGCGTCAAACGCGCGATGTGGGACTTGTGCTCAGCCGAGATTGAATAGCGTTTTGGCGTTTGTTGTTGTGATGTCTGCCATTTCTTCCAGAGTTTTATTGTGGAGTTCTGCCAGGCAAGCACAAGTGTGTTTGACAAACGCAGGTTCATTGCGTTTGCCTCGAACCGGAACCGGCGCGAGGTAAGGTGCGTCGGTTTCAACCAGTAGACGATCTAAAGGGATCTGACGTGCGGTCGCGCGCAGTTCATCGTTTTTCTTAAAGGTCAACATGCCGGCAAAAGAGATGTGAAGGCCCAGTTCAAGGCAAGCGGCTAAGGTTTCCGGGCTGCCGCAAAACGAGTGCATGATCCCTTTGAGAGGGCCGTCTTTCGTTTCCTGCTGTAATAATTGAACGACGTCTGCTTCAGCTTCCCGACAGTGAACAACAAAGGGGAGATCCAGCTTTCGAGAGAGTTGAATGTGTTTGCTGAAAAATTCCTGTTGTAATTCGATGGGGGCATAATCCCAGTAGCGATCCAGGCCAGTCTCGCCAATCCCCACGACTTTGTCGGCGGTCGAGAGTGTTTTGATGAGTTCCCAATCGCCGGGTTTCATTTGTGCGACATAGTTGGGTTGAATACCAACGACCGCATAAACGTTGGGAAAGGTGGCAGCCAGATCAACGGCACGCTGACTGCTTTCGGCTGTAATTCCAATTGTTAAAATCGTTTCTACGCCCGAGTCAATCGCACGTTGCACGGTTTCAGCCTGGTCAGGATGAAAGGCTTCTTCATCAAGGTGGGCATGGGTATCAAATAATATCATAGTTGGTGAATGATTTCAGTTTTGAGACGTTTCGGGTTTCTTTTTCGGAGCGATCTTGTTCACGTCAGTGGCAAAATGAATGGAATGAAAACCGGCAGCCAGGCTGGTGTCGTAGGTCCGAATCATTTCGCCCAGCGGAACATCTTCTTGAATATCCAGAATTACAGGGATCTCCGGAGCCAGCTCTGCCAGTTCGATTAAGGTCCGTTTTAATTCATCAAAGTGAGCATACTCCCGCTCGTTCAATTCTACAATAGTCTGATTGTCCTGCCGTCTGAGTTTTAGCCAGACTTCACCCAATGGCTTTTCCTGTGGAACCGTTTCCGTTGATTCAATACTTCCAGTCGCTAGTTCTGTCGGCAACAGGAATTCCCGAACCTGGTTTGCCGAAGCGCTGATAAAGAAAATTAACAGCAGAAACACAATATCAATCATAGGCGTCATGGTTGCCTGATCCTGAATGTCGTGTCGGGTATTATGGTAGGATGGGATTTTCATGACGGAACAGGCTTACTCGTTCAGAACGGCAAAGGGGACATTGGAGATACCGGCGCGGGCACAACTGATGAGGACACGTTCGACGATACGATAAGGAATTCGGTGATCGCCACGAATGCGAACTTCTGTATCTTTCCGTTTAGATTCATCGATTGACAGTAGTGTGGCATCCAGTTCTTCGGGCAAGATTTCTTTACCCCGCAAGTAGATTTTTTCGTCTAATGTAATAGTGATAATCATCCGTCGGGGCGGTTCTTCGGATTCACTTTCATGCTGTGAGGCTTCCGGAAGTTCGACTGCTTCCAGTTTTTCGTTCTGTGTCAAATGTGTTGCTGCGAGGAAGAAGACGATTAGCAGAAAGACAATATCGATCAGGGGAGTAATATTGAAATGGATTCCCGGCTGGCGGGGGCGCGTTGGAATTCTCATGATCCCTGACTTTCAGGAGGTGGTGCCGGACGAGAACCCTGTTGGGTGGCGATACGTTGTGCCAGTTCTTCTTCTGGACGTTTACGAAGCGGTTTTCCGGTTAGTTTTGCAGACAGGGGAGATCGCTTAAAATCGGCGAAGACATGTTCTGCCAGTAACGAGGATTGCGCGACGAGTTCGTCAATTCGAATTCGAAAGAATGCAAAGCTGGCGAGTGCGGGAACTGTTACGCTTAATCCGAAGAGAGTGGTAATCAGTGCTTTGGAAATTCCAGGAGCCAGTTCAGCGACGTCCGGGTTCGCTTTCGCGGTGAATTCGGAAAAGGCCAGAATCATACCCCACACAGTTCCCAACAGGCCGAGCATCGGAGAGAGGACGCCAATCACTGAGAGATATTCAATTTTCCGATTCAAGCGCGCCGACTGCTGCATGGCAGCATCTTCCATGGCTTTCTCGACCGCCGTATAGCCCATCTGAACTTCTGCCAGGCCAGCAGAGAGAATGTAGGACAAAAAACTGGGGTTGGACTTACAGACGGAGTCGGCACTGCGGTATTGCTGCTGGAGAATCAACGAATGAACTTCCTCTGCCAGTCCGGGAGGCATCAGGGCCTTACTACGAATGCTGATGATATGTTCCACAATCAGCGCGACCATCGCCACGCTCAGAACAGCAATGATAATTCCAATCGCACCTGCATCATCAACCAGCTGACGGAGATCGATTTTTGCGATTCCTGTACCATCGGCTCCCGCAGGATCATCAGCGGCCAGGCAGAGCATCGGTGTCATCAGAATGACGCCGAAAATGATAGAGCCAGTCCAGACATATTTTAAAAGCGATTTACTTTGATCCATCAAATTATTCTTTTCCAGAATTGTTTCATTCAAATCAATTGGGTTGAGTAGCTGGTTGGGTATTGAAGCCCTTGGGTTTCAGTAGCTGGTCAATCATCTGTTGCGCGATTTGTTGGGAAGAGGAATGCGGATAGCGCGAGACCGTTTCCTGGTAGAGGCGGAGTGCATTGGCCGTTTGTCCTAATGCCAGCAATGAATCTGCCGCTTTCAAATTCGCCAGCGCTGACAATTGCGGATTGGAATCGTAGGCCAATGGAATCCAGAGGAACGAAGCGGCTGCCTGTCCGTGTCGTTCCAGCATGGCGTAGCCTGTTCCCAGCAGGAAATAGGGACCCGCTCTCAGGTGTTCCGGCACTTGATTCAGATTTCGTTCCCAGCGCTGGAGTTCGAGATGGCTCAGGTCGCCTGCCCTCAAGCGAATTCTCCAGAGTTGTGCGCGGGCTAACTGCTGCACATTGAGATTCGTGCTGGTTGCCAGCGACCGGAGAGTCGCTTCTGCCCTAGATTGGTAATCGGGAGCGGTGAGTAGAATACTGGCGCCCATCAATTGTTTGACTTCGTCTTTCGCTGTTAACCAGCCTCGGGCGGCACTGCGCGCGGGAGAGAGTGACTCCTGAAAATTCCAGTCTAGCGGGATCAGTTCGAAATGGCGGGAGTCCGGTTCGTTTTCGACCATCATCTGAAAGCGGAGTGACGCTTTTAGAAGATCCCCCTGGCTTAATGCTGCTTTGATCATCAATGCCAGAATTTCGCGACGAACCCATGATCGATTTTCAATATTCAGTGCTTCGCTGAATGAAGCGATTGCCTTCTCGTATTGCGCTGCCTGCAGTTGTTTCAGGCCTTGCTGGTGTTGTTCAGTTTGAGGCGTATGAACTTTAACAATCTGTGAGCTGGGATAAGTTCGTATAGAACCACTGGGAAGCAGTTTGACTTTAATATTCGAATGCGTGAAATCCAGAATCGTACAGGGAAGGGTGGCTTGGCCGACGTGATGATCGGGGCGAACTTCGATCTTATCTTGTGCGTGGGATGAAACTCCCCTCATCAAGAAGCAGATTCCGATCATGAGTGTCAGAGAAAGCGTTCGCATTGTGGTTCTTCCAAAGTCAGACAGTTTTGATTACTCCGTAACTGAGGGAGTGATTGGTTCAGAGGAAGTGGGTTTGACCGTCTTTTCTGGGTTGTTTTGTTCTTTAACGAAAAACCAGGAAGCCAACATCAACAGGGCGCCACCGGTAATTGCCATATCAGCTACATTAAAAATACCAGTTCGCAAAGGCCCGAAGCCAATATTGAGAAAATCGATCACAATCCCGTTCAGGAACACACGGTCGATTAAATTACCAATGCCACCTGCCAGCAGCAGAGAAAGTGCAATGAATTGCATCAAAGGCATCTGCCAGCGAAAGATCAACATCCCCGTTACGATGATTAAAAACGCAGCATTGGCGATCACCAACATGAAGAACCGGATCGGCTTCGACAGGCGGCTGCCTACACTGAGAAAGGCGCCTGTGTTTTCTGCGTATTCCATTCTGAATGTGTTATTGAAATAGGTGATGGGCGGCTCATATTTGAGTTTTTCGACGGCGATTTTTTTTGTGTACTGATCACAGCCGACGCAAAACAGCAAACAGGCTAATAACAGTGTATAGCGAGTCGCTTTGGATATTGTCGAAGACATTTAACATAAACTTTCTGAGATGGTTGATATTACTTCTGAGTCAACTTGGGACGATCAGTAAAACTTTTAACGATTGATGATAAACTTGCGGACATTAAAGTAGCGGTAGCTACCTCGATTTTGCCGTGCGAGTTTGTCGAGTGCATTCCCTTCTTTGACCGGGAAGCCTTCTCCAAATTCGATACAATGAATTTTAGCCTTCCCCCCATTTAGCATGCGAATCTTATTGAGATCCGCTGCAGTTAACTGGGGTTGTTTGGCATCAGTCAGAAAGAATATGACATCCGGTTGAAATTTTAAAGCTCTCTCCAGTGCCGGTAAAGGGACGGTACCCCCATCCGGATCGACACTTTGAACAAACTGGCGGGCCAGAGTACGGTTGATATCAGTCGCGTAAAGCATCTCTGCCGACTTGCCGCGATGATGCATTGCCCGCGTTGTTGTATTGTAAAAGATGATTTGGAACTGCTGGTCGTGGTTTAAGCCTTCCAGACTGGCAATCAGTTCTGCGCGGGCTTTTCGGATGGGAGCTCCTTGTGGCGCAGCCATGCTGCCCGAACAATCGAGCACAAACACAAATCGCTTACCGGAATCAACGGCATCAAAAAAATTCACGCTGCCCGATCCCATAACGGGGGGAGCAAGCGCCGTGCTGGGCGACATCAGATCGGATGTTAAACCTGTAGTGGGGGAACTGGGAGACTGGGTTGGCCCGGCTCCCAGCAGTTTTGAATTTAATTCCGGTAGTAGGGGGGCAACCGGAGGTTGGTCCTGTACCTCTTTGATCTGGTCCTGAGATTGCTGAGTCTGTTGGTTTTGAGTCGTTTCCTGTGGTTCCTGTTCTGCCTCCTCGCTTTGATCTACATCAGACGATTGTTTGACATAAATCCCTACGCTACGCAAATCACCATCTTCTCCTCCTGTTTGACCACTATCACAACGGTTGAGGCTGGAAATGAGAATCAGCAATATCAGCGAATGAATGGCCAGAGAGGCAGCCCAACTCGGAACGGAATGCAGAGGAGAATTCTTCTGCCATTGTGGTGTATGGTGTTCCAGTTCTGAGAAAACTGCCGGCATTTGATAATGTCCATTGATTGCGTTTCAGCAAAGAAATTCGCGAACTGAAAATGGTTCGAGTTGTTAAGTGCTATGATTTCAATGGGTTACGGTATGTGTACAGGTCAGGCGCTATTGACGTCTCTCGTGAATGAGTGACAAAACACCCTTCTATTACCCTGATATCAAACCCACTTTCTGATTCTTATACGTATTTATTGTGTTAACTGTTTAAGATATTGATTGGTGATATCGGCCGGAAAGACCCCGTCAGGTGGCTCATAGGAGAATTCGGTTTTGTCAATGGGGGCATTCAGTGTGACTTTCGTAAAGTTAAGAGTCACCATGCTTTTCATAGTATCTTTGTCTTTTTTCAGATAAACGATTCTGCGCGGAAAGAGCGTTTGTGGATCGAGGTAAATTCTTACTGCATCCGGGACATAAACGGGAAGTTGGACGATGGCTGTAGGGTCTTCCCCTTTCCATTGTGCCAGAAACTCGTCTTTCCAGGTTCCATTCAATACGGTCAACGCTTTGCCGTTAATCGTTCTTTCGGACACACTGACAAATTTCATGTTCTTTTGGATTGCTGCCAATAATCCGGGGAGTCCTCCCAGCCCCAGCTCAGCCACCAGCATATTGGGAAGTGATTTGGGGTTCAATTCAGCTTGTTGCAGGATTGCCTGTACGTCACGGCGGGTGACTCGAGAGTTGCCTTTAATCGTATGTTCAGTCCAAAGTACCTGCCCATCGCAGATTTCTAACAGTGTTCCGACAGGCGTGCCATTTTTCTTCTGGCTCTGAACCTGAAATTCCAGTCTCAGTTTCAAGTCATTCCCTTGAAGATAGCTCCCGCTGATGACAAAAGATTTTGGCCCGATCTCAACGGTTTCTGTGATCTGGGCTCGGATCGAACTGTAAGTTAATAGTTTTTCGCGTGACTTTTTGAGCAACAAAGCCGCTTGCACCGGATTTTTTTTCAAATTTATTTCGGGCTCATCTGCCGACTTTGTCGCGTCTTGTTTCTCCGGTTCCTGTCCAGCCCAGGCCAGCAGGCGTTGAGGGGCGCTTGTCGTATCTTTAATGTCCGGCTTGTCTTGCGACAAATCGGCCCAGGAGGAAATTGAAAAAAAGTCATTCAAGCCTGCCACAAGCAGGAGACCAACGGCAAAAGTTAAAATGCGTAACATGTTATAATTGTTCGGAAAAAAACGAATTTACCAAAGAATCGGACCACAATGATCCGAAAAGAGATATATGAGGCCTTCAATGTGCCTCTAGTTGGCTGAAGTGTTTCAGTCAACTGACCGTGTAGCTCAGAGTTTATTCGCGAAATATGGTGCTGACTGTATTTTAACGATATTTCGGGCATTGGGTCGACCTGAAAACTGAGTCTTTTTTGAACCGAACGTCGACAGTTCCAATTTCCCATGGATCGACGTCTTTGTTTGCGATGAACGGTTCTTCACTTTACAAGTCGCATAATTCGTCGAGGGGTATCCGAACAAGGGGTCATGATGAAGTACTACTTCCTGGCTTTAGGCACATTGGTTGTTGTTTGCGTTGGCTGTGCAGCCGACGGACAACAGATTATTGACAAAGGTGAATATCATGCTCCACCGGCTGCGATGATGCAGCGACCGGGGCCAATGGTAGATGGGCCTGGACCAGGCGTTTTGCAAATGCTGGCTCCACCCCCGGCGGGCGCTTATGCAGCTCGTACGTCACAAATTCGTTTTGTAGGACCAGCAGGAATGAAGGTTGGTTGGCAAGTCCCGGAAGGCTATGCTGAAAACCAGATTACCGCACCTGGGCGTTACAATTTTAATCAGGGGGCAACCTACCGGTTAAAACTGTCGCATATTCCAGGGCGGGCCATTCCGGCTTTGTATCCATCGTTGCAGGTGTATCCAGCACATCCTACAACAGACGCTTATCTATCTCATAACAGTATTCCTCTGGAGATTACTCCGGAAGATCTGGATCAGGTAGAAAGCAATAACTTTGTCACCAAAGTTATCTACCTGCCAGATGAAAAGTTCCAGGAACTGGCGATTGCCGGTGTGGAAACTCTGGTTTCAACCCGTCTGGATCCTGGTGTTGATCCCGTCGCTGAAGCAGATCGTCGCGGTACGATCATGGCTGTGTTGCGAATGGGTAACATGGATCTGGAAATGCCATCTGGTAATCCGGGTAACGAAACTGTTTCACAGGTTTCCTATGATGGTGATGCGGGAGCACACATGCCTCCGATGCCCATCCCCGGAGACTCAATTGGAGTTTCTTCTGGTGTCCCCGTCCCAACAATGATGGGCGGCATGGGAGCACCCGGACAACCAGCTTACAATCCGATTGCCGGCATGGGACCAACGCCTGCTTGGGGTATGCCCTCAACGGGAACACCAATCGGACTGCCTGGCCCTCCTCACATTCCATTAGGTGGACCGGCCAGCTTGAAGTCTCACACGATCCGAAATGTATCGAAAACGAGAATACCTAAGCCAGTGGATCACTTCCTGGTGGATGTCAAACAGGATCCGGCACCAAGCCTGCCTAAGCCTGTGAAGTATGTCCAATACTCGGAAAGCCACCCGGTACATGCTCCCGGTCAAGTTGCTTATCCAAGATCAATGGGGCCAGGACCAGGACCAGGGTATGGACCCGGGCCAGGATATGGACCAGGACCAGGACCAGGACCTGGATATGGACCAGGACCAGGGTATTAAAAGACTCAGGACTCACGCGGCACTTTCTGCAGCCAACGCAGGAAGTGCCGTCCCTTGTCTTTCAAAATTCCATCCTCTCTTCGTGCTTCAGTGTTAACAAGCGGCTAAATTATCTTCTGTCACCTTCAGGGCATTTGATCGTAGAATTTCTTAGTCATGACAATTTTAAAACAACAAAACCGATCACGATTATTAACGATGCTGTTAATGGCCTTGATCGCTTTTGCTATAGAGTTGCCATCGGCCTGGTCTCAACAGGTGGTGGGAGGCCGGAAATACAATTCCGGAAATCAATTTTATCATCCTTTGAATCAGCGCACACCTCCCGGAGTCGCCAGTCAATGGGCGGCGTTGTCCGGGCAGGTTCAGGCCGGTTATATTCAACCGATGCAAGTCGCATTGCCTTCAAAGGGAACCGTCACCTTCTTTGCAGGCGGACCTGAGCAGACAATTCAGAAAGCTTCTCCTGCTCCGATTGGGTTTGCTGTCGGTTATGTTTACCGTATCAAAATCAGCGGCATGCCGGAATTTCCCGGAGTGGAACTTTATCCAACCATTGAACTCATTGACCGTCTGCATCCGCCCGCCGGTTTAGCAGAAGCATATCCGATTCCTGTTAGTTTCACTCAGGAAGATATCTCGCTTGCCCTGTCGGGAAGAATGGTGAGCAAGGTGATTTATCTGGAACGACCTCAAACAGCTGCTCCTACAAAATTTGATAACCAGCCAACGCTTTCGATTTCTTCTCAAAAAAACCTGATTGCAGAGGCGGATTTACTGGGGCGTCCGATGTTGATCCTGCGAATGGGGGGGCGTCTCCCCTCAACGCGGGGAGAGGATCCCGCCTTTTTCGGAAGTGGTGCACCTGTTGTTGAATTAAATAACCAGCGTACTAAAAACTGACTTTTTGTTGATCGAGGAAAATCCTGTGGTGAAATTGTCGTACCGAAAAAGAAGAGGAGCATCGCAAATGCAGCGTATCTGCTCTGCGGTTGCGATGATGCTGCTTTGTATCAGTAGTGGATGTTCCAGTTTATCTCCCATCACAGTTTCCATGCCTTGGGAAAAGCAAGTTCCGAAGCAGGTTAAGGAACAGGCACCAGCAGTTCAGCATGCTGACTTCGACACGAAAGTGGGAGCAGTCCATCTTTCTGCTCCTGCTGCGCATGCAGCACCGGCGTCAACTGTTCAACAAGTCGCCTATTATCAACCCGCTCCGGTTATGGAGCCACAGCGGCCCCCTTATTGCGAGTTTTCTCCTGCTGTTGAAAGAGATTACGTATTGCCAGCCGGTAGTGATCCTGCAATCGTTGAAATGTACCCTGATGAATATCTCTTCGATGGAGGAGATCGGGAGAATCCAGTTCACTATGATGATTACCATCGTCTGGGACTGGATACAGAAGATACGGTTGTTGAATACGAAACACATAAAGGTAAGCATGAGGTGAAAAAATCAAATCGGGTTGCCGTTTATGCACCACGGTTTGCTGCGATTCGCTCTGCCAGCTCGCCATTAGCGGGAACATCCATAGATTCTCTGGCTACAACAGAAGATACCATTCATGGTGTCGGCCTGGAAGCACGCACGGTCATTACCCAACATAAACAACGCGAGCAACTGGAAGGGGTTCGCATGCGTTCTCGTGCCAGTGGCGTCGAAACCGAACGGCAGCAGGGCGCGGTTGACCAGTCTGCCTACATTAGCGGTCATACCAAGCTCAGCAATCTATTCCAGGATACAGGAACAGAATCGAGTGGACAGTTTAAACAATCTGATGAAGCACGGATTGCTTATCAAGTACAAGCCGCTGCCATCTGGTCACGCACCCAATTTCCGGTTATCGCGATCCGGGCACGATCGGCACATGAGTCCAAGCGTGCCACCAAAGCCGAAGAGTATATTGGTGTAGAAGACAAGCGAAAAACAGAGGGCAATCTACGTCTCGTCAAACTGGCTGACAAGAAAAATGCTGAGCCCGGCGATGTGATTACCTTCACCATTAAATACGAAAATATCGGTGATTTCGATGTCGAGGGGATCAAAGTGATAGACAACTTAACTCCACGATTAGAATACATTCAGGATAGTGCCACCTCGGATCGTAAAGGACGGCTGGTTGTCGAGGATAATCAGGAAGGCAGTTTGATTCTGACCTTCGAAGTCGATGAAACAGTCAAAGGGCATCAAGGGGGGACAGTCACCTTCCAGGCACGTGTTCGCTGAAAATTAAAATATAACCTGACAACCTGAAGAAACTTTGTGGATTCCCGCGAATCCCTAGCCCGCTATGCAAAATTGTATAGCGGGCTTATTTTTTGAATTCATTTGAATTCGATGGAACTGGGGAAAGTCAGTGCTTTGATAAAAAGCATCTGCGTAGAGGCTTTGTTTCAAAATTCAACAGAATGGGGTGTTTTACTGCAGTATAATATAAAGAGGCGATTCTGTGCAGATCTCGATCTCTGCCGGTTGATAAGTCGTAAGTCATTATTATTAAATTGCTTAGTGTTTCTGTTGTGTCCCATTCGGATGTGAGGGTCGAATATTATGTATAGTCGTCTTCATTGGCACATGAATTGCCGATACTAGTTTGGTGAATTTTAAACTAAACGCGGAGCATGCTTGGGACTTAGTTGTTCTTTATCTTTTTTTATCTCTTTGCTTCGCTCCAATTTCCTTTTTTCAATGAAGGATGAAATCGTGACGACCGTTCAACAAGGAGGAATCCTACAGGTTTATCATGTAGGGCCGCTCTGTGTGGCAGGCTTTGGTGGGAGAGATATTCTTGATACTTTCAGTGTGAAATATATCCGTGATGAATTACTGGAATTAGTAAAAGAGCACCACTGTGAAACTCTCGCCCTTGATTTAACGGGAGTAAAATTGATACCCAGCGGCATGCTTGGTTTACTGGCTTCCATGAGAGACCTCAATATTGAGCTACATCTCTATAATCCTTCTGAGGATATTCGAGAAGTGTTAGAAATCACAAAGCTGAATCAATGCATGCAATTGCATGATGTGGAAATTCCCTATTAACGAATATTCAAAATTATATGATGAAGCGAAAGTCGGTTGCTGTCGACTTTCGCTTTTTTTATGCCGAGACAGATTGACTACTTCCCAAATGTCTGACGAGTGATTAATCTGGAAACAAACTTTGATCTCCTATCGCTCCCGAAATCATTATGGCTGGAAAGTATGTCTCGAATCAACAACGAACGTTGGCAAACTGTTGAAAATCTGATTGACCATTTTTGTGAGACAGATCAAGTACCTGCCATCGCATTACAGGTGAATGTAGCAGAGACGTCGCACCGTTATTTTAAAGGACGCCAACGTCTGAACGATAGTGGTGATACTTTGCGTGAGGATGCCATTTTTTTAGTTGCTTCCATTACTAAGCCCATTGTCGTCTTGGGAGTACTCAAGTTACTGGAAGCAGGGGAATTGCTGCTGGGAGATCGGGTAAAACAATTCATTCCTGAATTCGGTTGTGCTGGAAAACATGGAATCACGCTCCGGCATCTGATGACGCACACCTCGGGACTGCCTGATATGCTTCCCAATAATCGTGAGCTTCGTGCCGCGAATGCGCCTCTTTCTGAATTTGTCAAACAGATTTGCCAGCTCGCTCCCGATGAACCACCGGGACGAATTGTTCAATATCAGAGTACGGGAATTGCCGTTCTGGGTGAGGTCATTCAGCGGGTCACAGGTCAGTCATGTGCTGATTATTTGAATCAGTCTCTGTTTGCACCGCTGGGAATGAAAGACACAGCGCTGGGAGTTCCGGAAGAATGGTATCTCGGGGATCAACCGAAGGTCGAGCGTATCACCGAAATACGAATTCCAGAGGAATTGAAAATTGAAGCACATTGGGATTGGAACAGTCGCTATTGGAGAAGTTTTGGAGCACCCTGGGGAGGGTTGTTGACAACTCCTGCCGATTTAGCAAAGTTGGTCAATATGCTGCAACAGAGTGGCGTCTATCAGCAGAACCAGATTTTTTCCCCGCGCACGATTCAGGAAGCCACGCGAGATCAGTTGCCCGCAATTCCCGGATTATCGGCAACTGCAAGAAAAGGAAAAGGTTGGGGCCTCGGCTGGCAGATGGTGACAGCGGCAAAAAGTGATTATTATGGAGACTTACTATCTCCGGCTGCTTACGGACATGCCGGCGCAACTGGTACGCTGTTGTGGATTGATCCCGAGTTAGACGCGTCTGCCATCATCTTGACAACTCAACCGCAGGAGCCACATGGTCAATTTCTGGCCCGCATATCAAATACAGTCGTTGCAACCATCGGGCAGTAGAGATTCAGCCGTCATTGCTGAGAGTTAATCTTGCCCTCTTTTTTTTGTACAGGCTATAATTGGTTGACTCAAACGTCCGTGCTCTCTGCTTCGCATATGACAGTATACTTTATATGAATTGTGATGATGAATCCAGAACTATTTGGCATCTTGACGCTTGTGTTCTATGCCTTAGTCGCATTGTCAATGACCGTTTATCAGGCCGTTAGACTTCCCGATGGATGGCGGGCCTGGATTTTATTTGTGATTGCGCGAGTGTATGCCCCCGGTCTGTGGGGAGTCAAAACCAATCGCCGCTGTCCTTTCCCGGGTGACTCTGCGGCAATTATTATTGCCAATCATCGCAGTCCGACCGATCCCATCATTCTCTGGTATAACTCACATTTGGGAAATCCACGGAAAACAATTCGTAACATCAGTTTTTTGATGGCACGGGAATATTATGAACTTCCCGGAATCGTCGGATGGATATCGAGGGCTACACATTCCATTCCCGTTGACCGTAATGGTCAGGATGTTACACCGGTTCGCGAAGCACTTCGCAGGCTCAAACAGGGAGACTTGATTGGAGTCTTTCCAGAGGGGGGACTTCAGGCAGGACGGCCTATCGCACCTGCGAATTCTGGAATTGCCTTTCTTGCGCTGCGTTCGAAAGTGCCCGTGTATCCTGTTTATATCAATAATTCTCCTCGTGGAAAGAATATGATCGAACCTTTCTATTCATGTGCTGAGACTTCCGTTGTCTATGGAGATCCGATTGATCTATCTGCCTATTGTGATCGCCGTGCCTCGCGAGAAGTGTTGGAAGAAGTTACCACTCTCATGATGCAGCGCGTCGCGGAGCTTGGAAATACTGTCTATTTGGGAAGCTCCATTCCTGAGGAAAACGAACAGCTTATCCAAATGCCAGCAGATCATTATCGTTCAGCGAACTGAAAAACTGATCGGATTCTTGCAGATCGTCCTCATCATAAAGGTGTGCAGCTAGGGGATTCCCATCAGGCAGGCGACGGATTCCAGGCGCGAGTGTGGCTTTCATCAGACCTGATGCTTCATGGTCATGACCCAGTAAATGTTTCATTTCATGTAAAATGACGGTCAGTAAATCAATGTGCAGCGAAGCTTCTGAATTACCGATGGCTTGCATTTCAAGTGAGCTTAATGATTGGAATTCGGAGTGATCCCACGGGCTGGAATCGACATGCCATCCGTAACCAGCAGCGGAAACATCAATCAGAATCGTTCCGGGAGTTGCTTTAGCCAGAGTGTTCTCAGGGAGATCGACTACTTTAACCTTGGTGTCCTGAAGAATTTGATGTTCCTCTAGAGAAACAGATTCCGAATAGATTTCGATCGCTGCTTGAGTAGTTGTTTCCGCTTGTGTTGTCGTGAGTAGAGTGACGTCTTGTTGCGGTTGTGGAACCGATTCAGCAAGTAAGTTCTGAGGAGCCCACGCCTCGGGATAATTTGTAGGAAGAATTACTGAAGGATTGTTTAATTTCGACTTACCATAGTTTACGGCAAGGAGGAACAGATCTCGAAAACTCACTGTTCCCGATTGATTAAAATCCATAAACCAGGCAATGGGTGAATTTGATTCAGCGACATTGGTTCCATAAACTGACGCCAGTTTCATGAGGTCCTTGTAAGTAATGGCATCATCATCGTTGAAGTCATACGGAATCGCCCAGAAGCCGGCTTCCGGTAGATTCACTGTTCCCAACTGATTCTCTGCCTGATCGGATAGCTGCAATGCTGGCTGATCGATTGATATGCCTGTTTGATAAGGGCCGATACTCTGTGACGCCAGGTCAAGACTGACCTGATCATTGGCTGTAGGAGTAAACTGAATTCGGGCGAGCAGAACTGTTTGATCGTCGCCGGCATCAATCAAATTCGTGTGGGCACTGATGTTTTGAACGATTCCTGTGGCGTCATCAATCACTCCCGTTTGATTTTCAGAAAAAGCAGAACCGTATTCGATGCTGGTTGCTGTGGTGTATTCGGTATTGTAGTTCAGATGAAATGAAAACGTTTCAATTCCAGTGCTTGAAGAATCGGGGATACTCACCCAGACTTCGACCCAAAACGTTTGCCATTCTGTCAATGAGTTCACACTCGCAGGCAGGTTCACGATTTCACCATTCACGGAAGTGATCGTGGGAGTCTCGACAATGATGATATTCCATTGAGTTGTCAAAATCGGCGTCACAGTCAGTTGAAAAGCAGCATTAGTTTCCAGCCCTGCCAGATCAGTGGCGGTGATTACAATCTCCAACGTGCCGGTATTGATTGAACTGGGGGTACCGCTCAATTCGCCGGTTTCCGGAGTGAACACTAACCAATCTGGTAATGCCGCGCCACCGGTCAGCATGGCGGACAGTGTGAATTGATCACCGTCAACAGTGTTTGCATCTGAAAAATAGCTGCTGGCATTCAGAGAGAAGAGTTCGCCTTCTACGATGCTCTGGTTTGAAATCGGTGCCGCGTCAGGAGCAATATTTGTGAAATCATTATCGATGATCGAGCCGCTGGCTTGAGTAAATGCTCCCAAGTCATAGGTTTCCTGATCCAGAAGCTGGAGTTCAAGTGTTTCATCGTTTTCGTCAAGTAAATTTTCGAGAATATTGACCAGAATCGTAACTGAAGCTTCGTTGGCAGCAAAAGTGACCTCACCTGTCAGGCTCGTGAAATCTGCGCTGGATGTGGCTGTCCCAGAAATCTGATAGTTGACGGTCAAGGGGGTATCGAGCTGATCTGCGCTGCGAGTCAGTATGAACTCAAGCTGTTCCGAACCTGATTCCTCTACACTGGATACAGTCGATTCAATGTTAACGACCGGTAAGACTTCCGGAGTCTGGCTGTTAATGAAATCGAGAATCGATTGATATTCATAGGATTCTTCCAGGGCTTGATCCATCGTGTGTAACAGTCCCCAGTCACCCCAACGCGCAGGTGCTCCTCCGCCAGTAAAGACATACTGATTATACTGATCCACTCCAATCTGCTCTGCGCCGTTGAGTAGAGTCTGATAGACATCATACATCCGAGGGCTGAGTGAAGCCTCATGGGCTGCATCCTGGGCAGGTGAGCCATAGGCACTGGGGTGGGAACCCCCTTCATAAGTCAGCAGGTCAATCTCACGTCCCAAAATCTGTGAGTACTGATCAGCCAAAACCTGGTGTTCTGTAATATGTTCCAGACTCCAGGGGACAGATACTTCCAAAAGCGAATCGATGATCTCGTCTGCGGTGGTAAACTCATCAAAAGTTGCGAGTTGATCTTGGCGAAGACCGGCATATGCTGTGACAGAGATGGCATCAAAATTCCCATCCATAGACGCTAATAGACTTGCCAGAACGTAGCGACTGTCTTAAAATTTCAAATTTTTATTACGTTTTCATCCCATAGTTTCCCTTCTTTGACCATGGTGTTGAGAATGACGAGCAGTTTCCGCATGGCGGCTACGAGTGCTACCATTTTGGGC
>Ga0222668_1000167_pt1 | contig 46974 bp, 44 predicted proteins | sample AntAcemetagen728_FD_179823 | JGI IMG/M metagenome (GOLD analysis project Ga0222668, IMG submission 179823) | Saline water microbial communities from Ace Lake, Antarctica - #728 | ecosystem: Environmental > Aquatic > Non-marine Saline and Alkaline > Saline | place: Antarctica: Ace Lake...
ACAATTCAAAACGTTTACATCAAACATTAAGCTATCAATGTCCCGACCAGTTCGAGAGAATATACGCTCAACAACTGGCCGCATAATTCACTTTTCGGGAGTCCGCCAGTCTTGGGCTATCGCAATTTATAGATAATAAAGGTTATAGGTCTGCTTGAAAGATATGAGGGTCTGTGTGGGGATTTTCACTGCTCTTGTTTGACCGGTGATTTTTTTCTTTTACTTGCTTCAGGAGAAGCCGTATAATAGTAGCTCATGAAGTTTGATAACGTTACTGACTGGAGTAGTTTATGGCTGTCTGTTTAGTTCCCTTGAATCAGGGTCGCCCGATCGTGCTTGATAAGGCGATCATTCTTGTGGGCCGCCATCCTGATTGTGATATCGTCATTTCAGACAGCCCTAAAATATCCCGAAAACATTGCTGCCTGGCAATTGTCAATGACCGCCCTGTCATTCGCGATCTGGGAAGCATGAACGGCGTTTATGTGAATGGGGAAAAGGTAGATCAGCAGGCCTGGCTCAAACTGAATGACGAGCTGAAAATTGGCAATGTTGTTTATCATCTGCAGAATATCGGCGCTGATTCCCAGAAGAAAAAAAGCTCTGACTCTAACCCGCCCGAGGGAGATGACACACCCACGAAAGCGCCTTCTGTGCAACACTTCAAAAAGCCGACGAAAGACGTCGATATCTCTCAACAATTTCCCGTCGCCATTTCAGACAGCGGTCAAAATGTGAGCCTCAACGAGATGCTGCCTGATGACGAGTTGGAAAATGTGGATGACGAAGACGAGGATGAAAATTATTCCGACAGCCACAACTTCGAAGGCACTGGCTCGCACGTTGAGTTTATTTCTTCTTAGTCTGAATGCTGTCAGGCTTTACTTCGATCGTCCGGCTTTTCATTTGATGTAAGATCGGATGCCAAAAGCGGAAGTGGGCAATCATCAGCAGAATCAAGAGTGTCACGCAACTGACAATCGCTCCGATCAGAAACCACCCCGATTGGTAGGTCCAGATCACTTCATGTTTTCCCGCGGCGAGTTTGACGCCACGGTACATGCCATCAATCAGTTCCAGCTGTGCGGGCTGCCCATCTACATAAACTTTCCAGCCGGGATAATACAGATCGGTCAGAATTAACGTGTCTTCCGTCGGCGTATCGGCTTCAATGATAACTTCATTCGCCCGGTATTCTTTCAGCGTGGCTGACTGATCTGCCACCGGCTGTGCCCAGGCGAGACGTCCGCGGGAACCTTGCAATTCGTAAAAATAGAGCGGTTCATCGAAGCGGCCCCAGGCGGGATTGATCACCGCGTCGAAGTCACTCCAGATCGGTTTAGCGGGCCATTGATTCAGATCTAACGGATGTTGGCTCAGGATATGCGTCACCCCGGCTTTTTGTAGCCACTCGATCTGTGCGGCCGTGGGTGGTTCTTTAAAAGGCAGCGGTTGCGGCATAGCCAGTTCTGGATCGAAATACTGTTCGGGACCGATGCCCAGATAAACGGGAGTGGAAGCAACGCCGATTAATGTCGGCAAATTTGCTCCCGGTGCAAACAGCCGCACAGGTTTTCCATACTCTTGAACGATTTTTCTGAGGGCGCTGTTTTGCAGCTGCTTGATCGGGGGATTGGGGATCACGGCTGCATAAGTCACATAACGACTGACGACCCAGAAATCAGCGATGGTAAACAGGCAGATCACAGACACAGCCACAATTTTGATTGTAGAATTCCAGTTCACAATCAATCGTTCCAGAGACACACCGGCGATCACGGCGACGGCGAACGTCGTGACGATGCCATAACGTCCGGGGCCGGTAAAGAAGCTGAAGCCGGGCAAGTATTTTGTCAGTGGCAGGAACCAGCCGGGTGTGTAGAGCAGCGCCAAGCCTCCAATCACCGCGAGCAGAACGAGCCTGCGATCGCCGGTCCACGCTTTGCGCCATGTTCCGAAAATCAACAGCAGTACGGCGGCGATGCCGAAATAGAGGTGTGCTTCCACCTGATTGGTCGCATCGGTGCCCGGCGCAAGACCAGCGTCGAGATTCACTTCATACGGATACCAGGCCCAGGGGGCAACAACTTGTGACAGGTACCAGACGGGAATATGGCCGTAACCGGGTTGATGCGATCGTTCGCCTACTTCGGCTCGCTGGCTGAGCTGTTTTAATTCCCATGTCGGGCCCAGTTGAACGGCCGAGAGACCATAGGCGGAAATAAAGGCGACCAGCAGCAGGATGATGGTCCGGCGTCGATATGGTCTTAATTGATCGGTGCTTTCATCGCGGCTAAACCAGATGCGAGCCGGGATGTAGACGAGTAGCATTAACTGTGTGATAAACGCCAGATTGAAATGGCCCGGCAAGATTTGCATGGCTAACGCGAAGCAGAGTAGAATCGGGTATCGCCAATAGCGGGTTTGAAAAAACGATTCCACGCACCAAAGTGTCAAAGGCAGCCAGGCGCCGCCAATGATGGCCCATTCGAGACAGATCCGCGAGGGAAACCAGCCGTAGGTATAAACCAAGCCTGCAAACAGAGCCGCCACCACTGAGTACCCGAGCCGCTTCACATACAGTGCGGTGAAAACGAATGCCAAAATGTAATGCAGAATCTGGACGAAGTTATAAGCTGTGTTGACGGGCAGAAAACGGTAGGCAAAGTAATTGATCGGATAAAAGGCGCCGGTCTGACTCTCAGCCACTAACGGAAAACCATGGCCGATATTCGAATTCCAAAGCGGAAATTCACCCGCCTGCAGACGCTCAGCAAAGAAGGATTTTTGTGGGAAGAAGTAGGTGTAAAGGTCGCCGCCAATCAGGCCACCGCCCGACCAGAGGCCGCCCCAGAAGATCCAGGTCAACCCAATGGCAGCGACCAGAATCATACCGGCAAACCAGGGAGCACTTTGGGGGGGAGACTCTTCTAGCCGATGCGAATCGGTTTTCTTTTTGCTCTTCTTTGAGGGATGACTCAAGCGACTGGACCTTGTGCTGACAAAATGAAGGGCGGCAGAACCGTAAAACTGTATTCTAAGCCGCCCGCTCTGATGTCTCAACACACAAGCAGTGGAACTTATTGACCAAACATGCGGTTCAGGCGATCCTGATGATAGGCTAATCGCTGTTCGGAATTCATGGAAGCAAAATCAGGAGCCCCGTTTCCGTTTGTGGCAGTCTTGGTTGGGGATATTTTGCTGGAAGGCTTAGAGGCGGGTTTTCCTTTCGCTTTCTGTGAGGGAAAGCTAAAGGTTTTGCCATCTTCGCCGCCATAACTCATTACGGCGGTTTGATAGGTGAGATCGACATCCAGACTGCGTGTCGGTTTGATGCCCAGTTCCTGGAGCACGCCGTGATAGGCATTGACGGCTTCGACTGGTTGGATTTTGTCTTCGACCAGATATCGCAAAAAATGAATAAACGCTAACTGATGTTCTGCCTGATTGATTTTTCGTCCAAATAACGCGACGCGTGCTCCATACTTACGGGCATCGTAGATTAACTGGAACGCATCGAGGGTGGTTCCGGCTGAGCCGCCCAGGATTCCCACAATCAAATGTGGATCGTAGGCGACCAGTTCTTCCATGGCCCGCGGTCCGTGATACACCATCTTCAAAAACGTAGGTCTCCCGGCTGAAGCCACTCCGGCCAGAGTGCGGGCGATCAGATCGTTAATAAATCCGGGTGCGGTATCCGCGGCGACGGCGTTGCTGGTGTTGGGGTCAAATATTTCCAGGAAGTGACGGAACTTTTTGCGTTCGGCTTCTTCCCGAAAGTCTTTGTAGCGTTCTAACGTTTCGAGATCATCTTCGAGATTGTTATTGAACGTGACGGAATACAAGCCGAGGTCGGCACCATAGGCGCGTTCTTCGGGTTGGCAGTCAAGATGACCACATTGGATATGATCCAGACTAGCCGAGCGAAACGGCTTGGCCGCCGGGATATGAATTTTACCGCCCCGAGGAATATGCACGTCGGTCGTGTCATTGGCCCGCGCTGCGGGTGTGATTGGCGAATTGTCGAACAGGCGTTCGTCAATCGTCAGTTTCTCACTGGTACTGGCGGACATCAATACGATATCAACCACTTCCTGCTGGATCACTTCGCGAATCTGTTGTCGGTATTCAGCCAGCGTTTTGTATTTGAGTTCCTGGTCATGCCGTTCCGGAGACAAGCCAGGGGCACCAATGCCAAACGCCATATCGGCGTCTTTAGCATCGGCAATGATAAACTCTTTCGAGCCGCTGGGATCAGCGTGAATCGATTGAATTTTTCGATCAAGAGATTTTTCCATCAGACATTCATTTCAAATCAAAACGCAACAAAAACTGAACGCAAAAGTATTTTTCCGACTGCAGACCGATTGAGATCAGCCGAGCACTTTATCGAGAGTTTCTCTGAGCACTCTACCGGACTGAGTGAGCGCCAGTTGTTCTTTCGGCCAGAGTTCAATCTCCAGATGTTTTACGACTCCCGAACGTCCCATGACAGTTGGTACGGAAATGCAAACATCATTCAGACCAAATGCACCGCTCTGTAGTGAAGAAACTGGCAGAATCCGATGTTGATCAAGGGCGATACAATGCACGACATCAGCGATACTGACGCCAACGGCAAAACCGGCTCCCCCTTTTTTCTTGATGACTTCTGCTCCGCTACCACGTGTTTTCTTTTCGACTTCGGAAATCAGAGTCGGGTTGCAGCCGGGGAACTTGTCCAGAGGCAGACCACCAATTTGAGCGGCCGACCAGATGGGAACCATGCTGTCGCCGTGTTCGCCGAGTATCAACGTGGAAACCTGGGTTGGTGGCACATCCAGACGGGCCGCCAGCATACTGCGGAGTCGGGTGGTATCGAGAACCGTACCCAGACCAATCACCTGTTGTGGCGGCAGTCCAAGTTCTTTCATGGCCAGATAAGTCAACACGTCGACCGGATTCGAAACGACGAATACAATCGCACCCGGTTTCGTACCAACGCGTTTGATGTCTGCCAGAATGCCTTTGAATAATTCGACATTGCGGTTGATCAAATCCAGACGGCTTTCATCGGGTTTACGACGCAGGCCGGCGGTGATTACGATCACGTCGCTGTCTTTTACGAGTTCGGTTCCGCCGGCATAAATTTTCTGGTCGGCGGTTAACGAGCTGCCGTGCAACAAGTCCAGAGCCTGGCCTTCAACCAGATCCTGATTCACGTCGACCAGTGCAAGTTCCCGGACGATGCCTCCGGCCTGTAATGCGAAGGCGGCACAGGAACCTACGAGCCCGCCGCCACCGATAATACTGACATTCATGATCAATTCTTTTCTATATGACGATGTAATGTGTGTTTTTAGAAAACGATTTCGCTGAGATTTATTTACCCAGTGCGGCCATGACCTGCTCGGTGATCGCTTTGATCAACTGCTCAGATTGACCACCACTGGCAGCGGGTGCCGCTGACTGTGTGGATGGTTTTTGCAGGTATCCTGGGTAACTCGGAGCAGGCTCGAATGATTTCTGCTGGGGAATTCCTTCGGTGTATCCTTCACGGAAAGCACTATTGCCACACAGGTCACAGTCTTCGACGTGGAAGCGAGGATCATCGAAACCGAGCTTCTGCTTGAGGTCGAGCAATTCACGTGTTTCTGTTTCAGTAAAGTAACTGATGCGTCCCATTTGTTTAGACAGAAGTAAGATCTTACAGTACGCATCCAGGATTTCCGTCTTCCAGTAAGCGTCTTCCACAGATTTTCCGAAGGTCACTGTTCCGTGGCCGGTCAGAATAATCGTGTTCGTGCCGCCCTTGAGGAATGGCACAACGGTGTCGGCAAATTTCTGTCCGCCGGGTGTTTCGTAAGGTGCCATTGGAACTTCACCCATGAAGACTTCGACTTCAGGCAGTACACACTGTGGAATCGGCTCGCGGGCTACGGCGAAGGCAGTCGCATGAGGCGGGTGACAGTGCACGACAGATTTGACATCAGGACGTTCTTTCATGATCGCCAGGTGCAACAGGATTTCGCTGGTGCGTTTGCGGGTACCGCCAATCTGATTTCCATCCAGGTCGACAGCACAGATGTCTTCTGGTTTCATAAAGCCTTTGCAGATCATGGTGGGTGAGCAGAGGACTTCGTTTTCGCCGACGCGAATTGAGATGTTTCCGTCGTTGGCGGCAGCAAATCCTTTATTGTAAACGCGACGTCCGATTTCGCAGATTTCTTCTTTCAGATTCCGATCGTGGATTCCACTGTTCCATTGATTTGACATCGATTCAGCTCCAAACGTTAAATAAAAATGGTGTTTTCGGTAATTGCGTTTCAATTAGGTAAATGCGGTACTAGTAAACTTCGACCTGATCCAGAATCGCTGACACATAGGCGTCAATCGGTTTCACACCAGGATGAAAAGGAGCGGCTGCTTCTGCTCCTTCGCTGACTGCAATCTGGCAGCCAGGCGAAGCACCCAACTCATCGTAAATGACAAAAGGTTCCGTTTTTTTCTTCTTGTTTTTATTGAGTTCATTACTCATGAGTGGAATCGCCACCAGCCATCGGGCACCATCCAGACTGGGATGCTTGCGTGAAAGCGTCACTTTTCCGATCACTTCTGCGATTTTCATAGTTCATTTCCTGCGGCAGGTTAGCTTCCCTGAGTGGGAGCGCCTGCGTTGACAAAAGTTTTGACGATATTTCTTAATTCGATAAACGACTTCTTTTCCGGGTTCACACAAATCAGGTTCGGGCTCATTTGTGAAATCACGGTTCTTAAATGGTTCACATCCCCAATGGCGGCCGCTCGAATTTTCTGATTGCGATTGGCCAGGCAGGCTGCTTTTTCTGCTGCTTCAGTAAACAGGACGATGCCTGCTGCATCGGCACGACACAAACCGCTGATGGCATCCTTGACGGCTTCTTCCAGTGAAGAACTCAGTTCCTGTGTCCAACGTGAATTGGTCTGTTGTTCAATTGTATTCAGAGCGTTTTCAACAGCAGCAGAGTTTGAAAGTACAATCGCCCGCCATGGTGTTCCCTGCTCTTTCCGCGAGGAAGCAACAGAGTTGGGACGATGGACGTTGATTTTAAACTCACGCAGATAATCTTTCGCAGACGGAGTCAGAATGGATCCCGCCATGATGCCGATGGCCGATTGTCCTTTGGCCTTTTTTGCCAGCAGATCAGCGGTGATGACTTTCTCTGAAAACACAACCGAAGCGTCAGCCGCTGTCAGAGAGCGTACGCTTCCCGTTGTTTGCCCGCCCTGCCCCTGCTGGGAAAGGGTCGACAACACATTGGCGACGACCTGATTGACTAACTCTTCAGTAAACTGCATAACTCTAAGATTTACTCATTTCTTGAATCGATATTTAACGATCAATGACTCCCATTGTGGCCCAGCGGATGGGAGTGTTATTCGCCCCCACCATCTCTCGCACAACGGCACCATCTGATGTGAGCAGGACAGTATCTCCCTTGCCGCACCCCAGTTCGTCGATGACCAGCTCGGGAAATCCGTCTGCGTTGCCTTTGGCATCGAGTGTCTGAACCAGCAATAAACGCCATCCGGCAAGACTGGGATGTTTTGCCGTTGCGGTTGCTCGTCCGATGACTCGTCCTGTCAACATTTGATTTTTATTCCTGAGGCGGTAAGCTGCTGCTGCGTTGATGGAACTACGGTTCCGCCAACGTTCTGTTGTATTAAATGACTCTGAAATGTCCCACAGTCGTGGAACGACGGAAGCGTGTGAATGTCATCGGATTGGTGACTCCTTCACCGGTCGGAGTCGCGATGCTGAAGGACCCATAACCTTCTCCGCCGTTACCCAGAGCGGCCCCGCAAGGACCATTCTGCACGAAGAGTGTGGTATCCATGATGCGACCCATTTTGGTGATCGTTTCAATATTGCGTGAGTGGATCATGCTGGTGTGTCGGAATCCGTGTTCAAATTCTTTGGCCAGTTCAATGCCGTGGTCTGCGTTGCGGCAGCGAATAAACGGTACGAAAGGCATCATCTGTTCTTCAGGCACGAACGGGTTGTTCGTGTCAGTTTCGCCGTAAAGCAATTGTGTTCCCGCGGGCACACTGACGCCAATCATCCCGGCGAGGACAGACGCGTCTTTTCCAATCAGATCACGGTTGAGCACAGCGTGTCCACCCGGTTCTTTCGGAGGCGAGAACGCCAGAGCCGTCAGTTGAGCCGTTTGTTGCTCGTTTAACTGATAACCGCCGTGTCGTCCCATCGCAGACATCAGTTCGTTGAAGATGCTCTCCACGGCGAAGACTTCTTTTTCGCCGATGCATAATAAGTTGTTATCGTAGGCCGCTCCGATGATGATCGATTTGGCGGCATTGTCGATGTCGGCCGTCTCATCGACGACGACTGGCGGGTTACCAGGACCGGCGACAATCGCTCGTTTCTTGGCAGCCAGCGCGGCACGGGCGACGCCCGGACCACCGGTGACGCACAACAGAGGCACGCCGCGATGATTAAAGATGGCATCAGCGGTTTCGAGTGTCGGAGTTCCCAGGATGGTAACCAGATTCTGTAAACCGGTTGCCTGATAGATGGCCTGGTTAAAACGTCGTACCCCTTCGCAGGCGATTTTTGCCCCGCCGGGATGCGGGTTGACGACCAGTGTATTGCCAGAGGCGACCATGTTGATGAAGTTACAGGCCAATGTTGGCAGGCTGTGTGTGACGGGAGTAATCGCACCGATCACGCCGAAGGGAGCGTATTCGGTGATACTGATTCCATTATCTCCGGACACGGCTTCGGTCTTCATGAATTCCATGCCGGGAATGCTTTTGATTAAGTGCAGTTTTTCAATTTTATGATCGAGACGACCGATTTTGGTCTCTTGCAGTTCCAGGCGACCCAACTCTTCGGCCTGCGTATCACAGATCTGGCGTACAATTTCGAGTGCTTTCGCTCGATTTTCCAGAGAGGAGTTGAGCAGTTGTTTTTGTGCTTCATTGGCAGCAGCCACAGCTTGATCGACGCTGCTGAAAACGCCCCAGTCGCCATCCTGATTCGCTGCGGACGAAGCGGAACCGTAACCGCCTCGGTTGTTGAGTTGTGATAACACTTCCTGTACGACACTTCGAATGGCTTCTTCAGTCGCCTGCATAATCTATTTCTCCCGGAGCAGATCTGTTTTAGCTATGTGCAAAACAGCTGTCTCAGTTTTTAAAATTTGAATTTTGGTTTTCCAGGTTATAGTTTTCCATCTGGTTGCGAATCCATTCGTCCAGTTTTGATTTCGTTGGTATCGAGGCAATCATGACCAGCAGTAAAATTGCGACTGGTATATAAGCCACTTTCTGTTGTTCTATCAGCACGGCGATGAGATTGAGCATTGCAGCGCCTTCCAGCATTGCCATTCCTAGAATCAATCGCGTTGTGTAGATCTGATAGAATTTTCCCAGCATCTGCTCTTCATCTTGATTTCCCTCTGTCTGGGCTACCTGCATCGCTTGAATAAACTGGTTGCGGGCAACCAGATTCGGAATGATCATTCGCAGTACCAGCATCAACGCTGTCACTCCCATTCCTAAATAGACAATGATCGGTAAACCAGAATCAGGTTTCTCTCCCTGGCTTAAGATGCTGATCACAACCCCAACCGTCACCACACCCATGACGAGCGCCAACCAGACGACAATCATGAGCATGCGTCGCTGCTGTAGCGTTGGTTGTGGTTGTTGATTGGGCATGGACTGCATTTTCTTCAGATCACTTATTTTTCTGTTGAGTTAAAAATTTCATTGGAACCAATATGGACCTGATCGACGATGCCGATGATGGCGGCGTCAATGGGCAGTGTCTTGGTTTCCGGAGTGAATCGAGCCGATGACCCTTGCACACACAGTACCACTTCACCCTGCCCTGCTCCGACGGTATCGACGACGACAAAAGATCGTCCTGTGGGAGTCAGATCACTCTGGTCTTTTTCGTTGACGCGCAACGGTTCGACAATGAACAGCGTCTGGCCTACCATCGCTTCGACTTTCTGAGACGAAACGATGCTACCGGTAATACGTCCTATAAACATCGAACCAAACTCCTGTAAAATCCTGAAAAGGATAACGGTCACTTCCGGCGTTACGAACGACCTTTAATGACTTCCACTGTTTGCCGTCCGACGACAATTTCCTCATTGGTCGGCACAACCCAGATTTGCACGTTACTGTCGTCCGCCTGGATTTGTGATTCTTCCGTGGCTGATTTATTCCGTTCTGTATCCAGGCGAATTCCCGCCCACTCCAGGTTGCTGCAAACTTTTTCTCGTAAACTCACGCTGTTTTCACCGATTCCACCCGTGAAAACAATCGCATCCGCTCCACCAAGTACCGTCAGGTAGCCCCCCAGGTATTGTCGGATCGCAGAGTGAAACACATCGAGTGCCAGTTTGGCTCGTGCGTGACCATTGGCTGCCGCTTCTTCCAGATCGCGACAGTCACCACTCAATCCGCTCATGCCTAACAGGCCGCCTTTGCTCGACAAGTCTTCCAGAAGTTCCGCCAGAGATTTTCCGGTAGCCTTCATCAAAACAGGTAGAGCAAATGGATCAAAATCACCCACACGATTATTGTGAGGTAATCCTGTTTGTGGACTCATTCCCAGACTGTTGGCTTTTGAGACACCACCTTGTATGGCACACAAAGAACTACTTCCCCCCAAGTGACAGGAAATCACCCGCAGGTCATCCCTGCCAGTTAATTCGGCCATACGAGTGCCGATATAACGGTGACTGGCGCCATGAAAGCCCCAGCGCTGGACTTCGTATTCTTCCTGCCATTGAAAAGGAATGGCATAGGTACGATTTTCAGCAGGGATGGTTTCATGGAACGCCGTTTCCAATGCGGCAACCAGCGGGATTTCAGGAAACGCCTGACGCAGTTGTCGCATGGCCCGGGCATAAGGAGGGTTATGGGCAGGTGCAATATCTGCCAATGCCTCCATCTTGGTCAGTAATTCTTCATCTACCAGACGAATGCCACTTAAGTTTCCGGCAAAGACCGCTTTGAATCCAATTCCCGCGACTTCATCGGCTGAACTGAGGCACCCCCATTCGGGGTTGGTCAATTGAGATAGACATAAGTTGACGGCGGCTGCATGGTCGGGCACGTTTTGTTCGTGATCCTGACGATGCGAACCAATTTCGACAGAGCAGTGGCTCTGTTCTTCGCCGATCCGATCGATGCCCCCACGTGCAAGCTGCACTTCAGCGGGCATATCGAACAGGCGATATTTGAAACTGGTGGAACCTAAATTGGCTACAAGTACTTTCATTGCAGGAATCCATTCTGTGACTTAGAGACTGGTGTTTCGACTTCCATTTCCCCGATCAGCACCAGATGTGTTTTTCGGGAAGAACCAACAGTACGTTCTCTTAGATAAAGTTTGACATCAGACCTTCTGAGGGGCGTGCGATCACGTGAGCGCCAACCAGTTCTCCGATTTGAGAAGCAGCAGCGGCACCAGCGTCAACGGCTGCGCGAACCGAGCCGATATCCCCTTGAATGACTGTTGTGATAAAGGCACCGCCGATTTGAATCTGGTCAACCAGAGTCACGTTGGCAGCTTTGAGCATGGCGTCGGATGCTTCGATTTGAGCAACCAGACCTTTTGTTTCAATAAGACCAATAGCTTCTGAACTCATTTTGTCCTCAATCTTTTTAATTGTGATGGGTTGAGCTGAACCGCCTGTTGCTTCATACCAGTTGAACATCAACTGGTTATGATCATCGTCGTTACGATCAGATTCAGGGGTTTCAGCCGTCAATGTTCATAACCCGTTATGTTATTTCTTGGCAGCAGCCGTTTTACCTGGCAGAACACTGGCAAGCTCTTCGTGAGGACGTGGAATCACTTGAACGCTGACCACTTCACCCACTTTGCTGGCAGCAGCAGCACCGGCATCGACGGCAGCTTTGACAGCAGCGACATCACCGACAACAAATGCGGTAACGAGTCCACTACCGACCTTTTCCCAGCCAATCATCTGTACGTTGGCAGATTTCAACATTGCATCGGCGGCTTCAATCAGGCAGATGAGCCCTTTTGTTTCCACCATTCCCAGGGCTTCCATTGCTTTCGCCATGAGTCAGTTCTCCTTTTTAGAGATAGTTAAGAAAAAAACAGTTCGTGATTTATTCAGAGCCGGCATTCGGTTCTGAAACTAGATTTAAGTAAGCGATCTGATTGTTGCATCAGATCAGTTTGTCTCTGAAAATTCAGGGATCGACTAATGTTTGCATTTGCAGCCTTCAGGTACAAACAGTGTGACTGAAGACGCATGATCCAGGTCGACTGCGTTGCCTTCATCGGTATCGATATGCACCTCTAATTTGACTTCCGGATTTTCACGGACCACGACGTCTTCCAGGACGGTCGTGCAACCGGGAGATTCGATTCTCAGATGTAATTGATCGCCGTTAGCACAACCGTAATGAGCACAGTCTGCGGGAGACATATGCACGTGACGGGCAGCGCGGATAACGCCGAAGTCGAGTTCAACGACTCCCTTGGGACCCATCAGCACACAACCGGGGGTGCCTTTGAGGTCGCCACTGATGCGAGTGGGAAGTTCGAGTCCCAACGAAATTGAATCAGTAAATGCCAGTTCCACCTGGGTATCACCGCGGCAAGGTCCTAAGACACGCACATTGGGAATCATCCGACGGCGGGGGCCAACGATGGCCACGGTCTGAGTGGCCGCAAAGTAGCCATCCTGGTACAGATCTTTCTGCACTTCCAGCTCAGCTCCTTTGCCGAACAGGATTTCCAGGTGTTCCTGTGAAAGGTGGATATGCCGGGCAGAGATGTTGACTACCAGCGGGTTAGGAGCAGTAGAGTTAGCAGCGGGTGATGCTGAACCGGTCTGCTGTGTCAAAGCCTGACGAACCAGTTGTTCTATCTGGGAGCGTGATATTGAATTTGTAAGCTGAGTCATAATAACAGATCTCAATTTCTTGAATTGAATAAGAGTAATGTCTTCAGGCGTGAGTTTTTTATGTTTCCACTATGGTCAGTTCGATCCCTGCGTTTCGGATCACAGACTTCCATTTCTCTGAAATTCCATCATCGACGACAATATGATCCACCGTATTCAGCGGACATAAATAGGCCAGCGCCGAATGGCCAAATTTGGTACTGTCTGTCACAACAATTACTTCTTCTGCTGCTTCAAACATTTGTTGTTCCGTTTCCACCAGCAGCATGTTGCTGTTGTAAAGCCCGTCCTCTGTGATTCCCCCGACACTGATAATGAGACGCCGAACGTGAACACTCTTCAGCGAATCAACGGCCGTCTTTCCCAAAGCGACTCCTGTTTTGGGAAACAGGAACCCGCCAATTAACATCAAATCAATTTGTGGCTGATTGACCAGCAGATTGGCAATCGGCAGTGAATTTGTAACGACCTGTAGTTGTTTTCCCGCCAGTTGCCGGGCGACTTCTAACGTGGTTGTGCCCCCATCCATCAGCACAGCCTCTCCGGGAGAGATCATATCGGCTACAGCCTGTGCTATCTTCCTTTTTTGCCTGGATGACATAAAGGACCGGTCTTCAAACGTCGATAAAGATTCTCCACTATAAGCGGCCCCACCACGGGTTCGTCGAATCTGACCGATTCCGTCAAGATACTCCAAATCCCTCCGAACAGTAGATTCCGAGGCACCCACAGAATCCATCAAATCCACAAGAGAGACAAATCCCTTGTTTTCGACAATCTTTAGGATGCTTTCCCGTCTTTCGTCAAGCAACATTGACATGCAAACTCCTCCTGAGACGATATAATTCCCTAGAGAGTATGCCTCACGAAATGGTGTATTTCAATCATCATTTTCAAAATACCACCATAAACATTCAAAATCAATCAAAATCTGTCAGTTGTTTTGATATTTCCTAAAGACTTCATCTTCCCTAAAGGAATTATTCATTTCAGGACGGAAATCGTTAAAGATTTGCCAAACACCCTGCCTTAAAGATATGACTCTCCTGAGCAGGTGGGTGATTCACGGGCTGGAATTTGACAGAATCGCTGATTTCTTGTCACATTCTGCTGGATGGAATCAAAATACTTCCCCTCAAGAATATGACGGTTGTCCTGGTTCACCGGATTTTATCTTTCCAAATCTTTATGGATGGGGTGTTCCAGGGGACGCAAAGCCTGGAGACTGGGTGCCGAAGTCTCACGTGTTCCATCCCATGGTGAAACACATGGTTTCGCGAGTAGGGCCGCTCGTCGGCAGAAGAAAATGAAGCCGGTTTTGATGTTCCCGGTTTTCCACAAATGATGTCCCGTGCGAAGTGGACGCAGGATGACTTGCATCAAATTATGGGTCGTCGCGAAACACAGGGGATGCGCGAAGGCTGGTATCACGGCGTGAAAGGCTTATTCACAGTCATGCGGGTTTTGCCACCGGATTGGTATGATCAAGTGATGCATACCAACGCTCCGATTCCGCCGAATTCGAGTACGCCGTTGCATCCGCCGGCGGGAACTCAGAAGATTTAGACCGCATCACCTCGCGGCCGGAGTCACTCTTCGATGATCGCGCGGCGATTGACGATTTTGATTTTGCCTGCGGCGAAGAGCCGAATCACTTGAGGATAGAGTTCGCATTCTGCCTGGAACACGTTGGCTGCGACCTGATCGGGAGTGTCGGTGCCTGTGACGGGAACCGTTTTCTGGCCGATGATGGGGCCGTGATCGTATTCATTGTCGGCAAAGTGCACGGTGCAGCCGCTGATTTTTACTCCACGTTCGACAACGGCTTCATGAACTTTGTGACCATAATAGCCGTGCCCGCAAAATGCGGGTATGAGTGCCGGATGAATATTCAGCACGCGGTATTGGAAGTCATCGGGGATATGAATCAGCGAAAGAAAGCCGGCCAGCGTCACCAGATCGACTTCGGCATCACGACAGAGATCAAAGATGGCAGCACTGAAGTCGTGAATGTTTTCATAATCGCGTCGGGTGATGACTTCACAGCGCAGCCCGGCCGCTTTAGCTTTCGCAATACCGCCGCAATCAGGACGACTGGCAATCACCAGTGGTACCTCAATCTCCAGATCACCGGCGGCCTGTTTTTCCAGAAAGTTGGTGAGGGTCGTTCCGCCGCCGGAAATCAGGACTGCCAGTTTTAAAGGGCGATTCAAGGCGGGAAAGTGAGTGATATCCGCGTTCATGCTGATGATGCAATATTCGTTAAATGGTGAAGTTAATTGGGACTTTGATTTTCAGGCTTTGATTCTGGTTTCGATTCTGGTTTTATGGAATCGGGCTTTGCTTCAAGCTGGTCAAAGCTGACTTGATCCTGATTTGCCTGCAAACGTGTTTCTTTGAACTGTTTATCTTTCTGATTCGCTTTCCACATCGCGAAGGCGATCCCGGCAATCAGGAGAATCAGTCCCCCTGCCAGTATCAGTGAAATGAAGTAACTGCCTTTCGTATCGACGGCCTGAGGAGACCATTCCAGTTTCTGTGCCAGAATCAGGGGGGCAACCCGCGTTGTATCTTGTGCATTGTAAACATACATTTTGAAGAGGTAGCCGGTGATTGTGACGTGGTCGATCACATCAGTTCCTGTGGGCAATCCATTCTGAAGCGAGGGTGGCACTTCGGTACAAACAACAACTGTCGGGTTTTGCTGTGAATCATCGGTGAATAACCAGGCTTCATAAAGTGTCTTGATGCCATACCCATTTTTTTCAGCCGGATAATGAATTAATTTACGAACCCGGCCCGTCAAGGTTACCAGTCTGCCTTTGTAGCGGTTGCTGTTCTTGAAGAGATCCGGAAAGAGCGGAAATTTGAGTTCGGGATGTTCTTTGAAGGTTTTCAGTTCTGACCGTCTTTGTTGCAGATTGAATTCCGCCGCCTGTTTTTGATCTTCCAGGCTGGTTTCACGTAAGTGCTTGAGAACATAGTAGTACAGCGCATTTTCTTCAGAGCGAATGCCTTCAAAGGCTTTGTCTTGCACATCGTTGAATAAAGACGGAGCCAATTGATCGGGGAACGGTCTAAAGGGATCATTGGTTGGTTCGTCAGCGCGTGCGGGAAGTGAGCCAAGCACTCCGATGAGCCCGGCTAGAACCAGAGATCTGATGTACGAGTGCATATTTTGCTCCCAGGGCTCCACTTCATTAAGTTGTTTAATATAAATCAATTAAGGCAATTGAATGCTGACCGTATTCTGTCGACTGGGACGCGCTTTGTCGAGCTTAAAAATAAATGGTTCCCCGTTATGATGTGAGCCGTAATTCCTTATTTGATAAGAGTTTTTGGCCCGTGCAGCCACTTAGAGAGCATTGACACAAAACAGAGGATCTCTATAATTCTCTTGGATTGCAATAAGAAGTGATACTAATTTCTTCTTGGTTTTTCTGGGGTGAGAGCGATCCTGGAATCTGTCTATAATGTCATTGCAGGGTAGTCGAGATGATTTTCTCTGCTTTTTTTCACAAAGTATACATCGAAATCCAATTATAATGGAGACAACCAGTAATGGCTGAAAATGTCTTGGAATTTACTGATGCGAACTTCCAATCTGAGGTAATCGAAGCATCTGAACCTGTATTAGTCGATTTCTGGGCTCCCTGGTGCGGTCCCTGTAAAATGATGATGCCAACCATCGAAGAAATTGCCAGTGATTATTCAGGCCGTGTTCGTGTTGGAAAATTGAATACAGATGAAAACCCTGGTATTGCATCCTCAAGCAGCATCAGTGCGATTCCGACTGTAAAGCTTTATAAAAATGGCGAAGTAGTTGAAACATTCGTGGGTGTGACTCCCAAGGATCGATTTGCTGCTTCTCTGGACAGCCAGCTATAATCGTAGTGGAACACTGCAGCTTTACTGCTGCGGTTCTCTATAAATAAATGTGGGCAGAGAGGATGTTAGCTCAATCCTTTTCTGCCCTTTTTGTCGTTTAATTGATTTGTGTTGCCGATTGTTCAAAGTTATTATGAGGAATTGGATTCCTGAACTTTGATCTCCGATCAGGTAACAACACAGCAAACCGCTTTTCAGGGAAAGGAATCCCAGCATGAGCGATGAAACTAAGTCTGACCAAAAATCGCAGTCTCCCTTTGCTGGCGCGAAGCCGCACGGCGATGATCTATCGAATTCTCGCCCACTTTCCAGCCCCGAAGGCGTCGAGCGCCGGGTTGACAACTCACATGCTTCGCCTGATATCAGCCCGACAGATGAGAATTCTTTTTTCAGCACGCAAAAGCAGGCAAAGCTCCAGGAAAGTTTTTCTTTTGCTGCAGTTGCTGCTGGAACGCAGAGTCAAGGGGCAGCCGAAGCAGGCGCTTCCTTGACGGGGGCAGAGTTATTAACTCAGGCCGGTGAAATATCGAAATATCTGAAAGCACAGTTTGCGGAAATCAGCCGTCGTGAGCAGACTTTAAATAGTCAACTCAGCGAAATAGACAATGAACGACGAAAAATCCGGATGTGGGTCAGTCAGATCGAGGAGCAGTACGACGAACGAGAAGTCAATCTCCGAGAGAAAGAAACAGACCTGATACGCAAAGCAGTCGAGTGCGAAAAACTGGCCAGAACCGTACAACAGGAGCAGGAAAAAGTTTTCAAAGCTCAGGATACACTGGAGCAGGAACGCGACGAATTGCGGGATCAGATCCTGATTGAGTTTGGGCAACAGCGGGAAACGCTGGAGCGACAACGCCTGGACCTGAGCAATGCACGGAATCGCATTCAGGAAGAGGTTCTTGAGACACTGGCCGACCAGCGTAGAGAGTTGGAGCATGATCGGGCTGAGTGGCAGGGAGTGAAGCAGACAGAACTGAATCAACTGAAAAAAGAGCGTGAATATCAGGAAGCAGCGATCAGGAAAGTCGAGTCTGAACTTGCCTCCCGCAAAGAGAGATTTGAAATCGAACTGAAAACCCAACAAACGGAATGGCAGTCTCAACAACAGGCAGAGGAAGAGAAGCTGGAGTCGAAGAAACGCGACTTTGTGATTCGTTCTGAAGAAGTCGAACATCAACTTCGAATTCAGCGCGAAGACCTGCAGCGTGAATACGGATCACGGGAAGAGGAATCCGAGCAGAAACGAACCCTGATCGAGAACCGGATCAAGTTTCAAGAGAATCATCTGTTGCGTCTGCGGAGCCAGATTGAGCAGAGTCAGCACGACTTCCAAAGACAACAACAAATACAACAACAGCAGCACGAGCAAAACGAACGCATTCATATTTTAAGAATGAAACAGCTCGATCGGTTTCGTGATTTGCTGCAACAGCGTGAGGAGTCCCTGGATAAAGAACGGACTCTGCATGCCGAACTACGCCGCTCTCTGGAACGTTATGAGCTGAATCAGAAGCAGAGGATCTCAGAAGAGTACGAAGTCTGGCAGAAAGAGCGCGATGCGCAAAAAGTAGAATTGCGTCGTCAGCATGACATGCTGGCGTTGCACGCGGAAAATCTGGAACGCCGCCGTGAAAGGCTTGATACCTTGCGGGCGGAAGTGGAAGAGACGCATCGCGGCACGTTGGAAATGCGATTGGCTCTGGAAGAGGGCTGGGCGCAGTTAACGCAGGTCGAAGGGGAAGAGGCTGCCCGTGAGCGATTAGAAAAAGCGAGAGAGACACTCGCCGCTCATTACCGGCAGTTACGTGAAGCCTTGTCAGTGGAAAGACAGGAACTCGATCATTCACAAGAATTGTTTCATAAGCATCGCGATGAATTTCGCCAGGAGCGTCAGGACCTTTCGGAGTGGGTTGCCGAACGGGATGAGCAACTCAGACTGCGAGGCGAACAATTGCGTTACCAGGCAGAACAACTGGCAGTTCGCGATGCGGCCTGGGATGAAAAACGGGAAATCTGGCTTCAGGAGCATGTGCAGGCGGAGCAGATGATTCGTCATTTGCTACAGCAAATGACAGAGATGACCAGACTGGAAGAGACAGCAGATCAGGCAGCCGAGGAGTTCTCCATCACGAAATCAACAGAACAGCGTGTCGATGAATGGATGGCAGAAGAGTCTGGTAAAAGTCTGAATCAAAAAACAGAAGCAGGCAGCGAAGAAACTGAGCTTGATCCGCGGGATTGAAACGTGCTGCCGAGAACAATGCGAACTTTGTTCACAGGGCTATCGCAGATCTTTCCAGGCATCCCAGCAAAGAAACAGAACCAAAGCGGCAGAAATCAGGAACATGATATCCATCATGGTGCTGCCTCGGAAGGGCATGCCGATAATCATGTCGACCAGAGCGAGTACTGCCACCAGTCCGGAAGCGGCCATTGAGCCAATGATCATTTTCTTGGGTGCATCCGTCATTGCGATCCCCGTCCCTCTCTACACGTTCTTAAAGCTGTTTGGTTTATGGATGTCAGTCTGAGCGGCTTGTCTTGAAACCTCTATGATTCCAAGTATACCGCATCGACTGCTGGAATTTCCAGTCGATTCTGGTCTTGTTCGATGCTTAACTTTTCCCTGTGGCTGACCTTCCCGAGCGACCGCCTGAAAAACCGTTAAAATAGTGATATCCAGAGGGGCCGTGGTTCCTCAGCCTAGTGAGCAGAGTTCAATAATGTGGCCATCCGGGTCATTCACAAAGGTCTGTGATGCGCCATCCGGCCGCGATTTGGGTAGCGAGACAATGGGAATTCCCAAGCCGACCGCTTTTTCGTGGGCCTGTTTCGCATCGTTGACCTGAAACGCAAAATGATGGGTGCGTGTATTTTGGTTAGGGTCGGTTTTTCCTGCTCTGCCCGATTGATCGTGTTCGAGAATCAAGTGGATTTGCTGATTTCCAATCTGAAACCAGTGTCCGTCAAAGGAAAATCCCGGTCGCGGGACGTGATCCATCCCTAAAAAATCAACATAAAACTGGCGGGATGCTTCGAGGTCTTTCACCACAAGAGTAATGTGATCAAATGACTGTACCTGAAGAGGATCAGAAACGGCAGAATCACTCATGGGTTGATATTTCTCCTGGTTTGAAGTTATCCGAAGTCGGGCTGGTGGTAGCGTTTCCAAGGCTACTTCGACCGATTCAACTTTACAAATTCACTGCGCAGTTTTTGTTGAACTTGCCTGCGCTGACTCAGGAAACGGCAGAACTCATAATGGGCTCGCCTACACTCCAGTCAGCGCCTTCTCTCACAATATGTCGGTAGAGCGTATCGCGTTCGACGGGAATCCGGCCTGCTTCGATAATCAGTCGGTGTAGTTGATCTACGGTGAGTCCTTCGGGAGTTTTTGCGCCGGCGTCATGATAGATCAGTTCATGGACGACGGTCCCGTCCAGATCATCTGCTCCGAAACTCAACGCAGTCTGTGCGGTTTTTTCGCCGAGCATAATCCAATAGGCTTTGATGTGATCAAAGTTATCGAGCATGATGCGCGAAAGGGCGATCACCTTGAGATCCATCATGCCGGACGCTTTTCGAATTTCTGACATGCCTGTATTTTCCGGATGGAATGCCAGGGGAATGAATGTCTGAAAGCCTCCGGTTTCATCCTGCAGGTCTCGGAGTTGACAAAGATGATCAATCCGGTGTTTGGCTTGTTCATAGTGTCCGTACAGAATTGTGGCGTTACTTCTTAAACCCAGGCCATGCGCTTCGCGATGAATGTCTAACCAGCTTTGAGAGTCGGCCTTATGTTCGCAAATTTGTTCGCGAATTTCCGGGTGAAAGATCTCGGCTCCGCCGCCGGGCATGCTGGAAAGTCCGGCTTCCATCATCTGTTCCAGAACCCACTGCGTTGGCTTTTTGGTCATAAAGCTGAACCAGTTAATTTCCACGGGAGTCCAGGCTTTGATATGCAGTTCGGGATATTCTTCGTGAATGATACGAACGACATCCAAATACCAGTCAAATTTTTTCTGGTGATGCAGTCCGCCTACAACGTGAATTTCCGTAGCACCGGTCGTCCGTGCTTCCTGTACGCGTTCACGAATCATCTCGTCTGTGAATGTGTAACCGCGGGGTGATTTCAGGTCGGCACGAAATGCACAAAATTTGCAGCGATAAACACAGACGTTTGTCGGATTCAAATGAATGTTGGTATTGTAATACGCAAAGTTACCGTTTTTGCGTTCGCGAATCCGATTTGCCAGATCCCCCAGCGTCAGAATATCGACTTTTTCATCCAGAAAAACCCCTTCGTCGAAGCTGATTCGCTCTCCAGCTTCTACTTTGCGGGTAATGGAATCCAATTGTTCCTGTTCGTTTTGATTCAGATTCATCAGACTGACTGTTGATTCTTTTTGCTGGTGTATATGTTCAAATGGGTTTGCTGCGGCCTTCAAGATCGCAGCACGGGAATTATTGTTTATTATTACGATTCAGACCCGCTTATGCGAGCCAGACATCAATCAATCCCACAAAGAACAAACCAATACTGATCACAGCGTTCACGTGAAAAAACGCCAGATTAACGCGTCCCAGGTTCTCGGGGTTGACCAGCAGGTGTTCGTAGACCAACAGGCAGGAAACAGCGATGACGCTGATCAAAAAGGGAATTCCTAACGCAGCCACATACCATAAACTGAACAGGCAGACGATGGTCATGAAGTGGCTAAGCATGGCAAAGCGGAGTGCATTTTTGATTCCCCAGCGGGACGGAATACTGGAAAGCTGTGTATCCTGATCAAAATCGACATCCTGACACGCGTAAATAATGTCAAATCCGCCAACCCAGAAGAAGACCACTGCTCCCAATAGCAGTGGTTCAGCTGAAAGGCTGCCCCGGATGGCAATCCAGGCGGCTATGGGGGAGAGCATCAAGGCGGCTGAGAGCCAGTAATGACACCAGATGGTAAAGCGTTTGGCATAGGAATAGCCGAGCAGAAACAGCAGCACGGGGACCGAAAGGTACAGGGGCCAGCGATTGGGCAGAAACAAAAGCGTTGAAGCGATAAATGCCAGTGAGGTCAGGAGCGTGAAGAGAAACACGGCGCGGACGCTGATTAGTCCTGCGGGCAGGTGCCGACTTTGTGTGCGCGGGTTTTGTGCATCGATGTTTCGGTCGACGAGTCTGTTAAACGCCATTGCTGCCGAACGGGCAAACAGCATGCAGAGCAGAATGCCCACCAGTTCCTGCCAGCGGACTTGCTGGCCGCGCCAGGCCAATACTGCTGACAGCAGGGCAAACGGGAGTGCAAATATAGTATGGCTGAAGCGAATTAATTCCAGCAACAGACGCAGTCGGGCCAACATCTAAAATAATCCAATATCGTAAGAAGTCGTCAGTCGGGCATGAATCAGCGGTGATGGTATGAGAACACGCGTCCGCTGCGCTCATCTTAGCTGATTCCAAGACTGGTCCCAAGTCAGAGGCTGACGAAACTGGCAGTGCTTTACGGGAAATGTGCGTTGGCCAGTTACCTTGAAGGAAAGGTATTCAACGACGCGACATAACTTACAAAACGTTGTTCTACGCTGGGAATGTCCCGCGGCAGCCGTGTACTCAACACTTCCGGTTTTTCATTGGTTCTGAGTTCTGACAGGTATATCAACAGAGTGTCCCTTGATTCGGGCGTGCTGTTTAACATGAAATGGACCCAGGCCCAGGCTTCCTGATAATCAACGCGTTGCATCTGAGAGACTTTTTCGAGTTGTTCTAGCCGCTTCATGTCGGGCTTCCAACCGTTGTTGAGTGCCGTCGTGAGTCGTGATGCATGATCGCGGTTAATTTGTCCGGGCGTATTGCCGGCGACCTCGAAATATTCTGCCAATCCTTCATCGAGCCATAATGGCACTGTTTTCAGGCTGGCGTGCAGCAAGCCATGGGTAAATTCATGCCGCAAGTCTTCCTGAATCCGTTCGCCCCAAAATGTATACACGGCCAGCTCTTTGGGAGTTCCCACAAAGTAAGCACGCCGAGGAGGCAATCCGGGATAAGTCGTATCCAGGTAATCACGGTATTCTTCCTGGTTGGTGAAGAGGTACACGGTCACTTGCTCGCTGTTGAGCGGAATGTTCAACGTTTCGGCGACATCTTCGCGGAGTTTGATCAAATCCTGAAACAGTTCATGATCCTGTCCCAGTTTGAAATCACTGAGAACGATGAGTTGTTCTGCGCTGACACTATGACGGGCGGGCAGATGAACCGATTGGTTTTTGGCTGCACTATGACAGCCCGGCATCATCAGCAGACACAAGACGAGACAGGCACTCAAGGTCATTTCTTTGAGTGCTGGCAGTGACATCATGTCTGAAGCCTTGTCAGGATTACTGGAAGATCGTGGTTTCACAATGGGCGGGTGTTATCTTGTTGAGCGTAATTTGTATTCAAAGATCGTGGGAGTATTTAATATCGATTGGTCGAAGTCTTCTCTTTTGAAGCAGAACGTCTCTTTCCTGAGGGTTGAAACAAGCCATCAAAAAATCCATTCGAAGCAGCCGATTGAATGATGAGGTTTCCTTTTCCGTCATTAATCAGAGACTGTGCTAATTTCGGATGTTGTTTCCAAGTCGTTGCCTGCCATTTTCTGATATCGACATAAGTATCGTGGAGCCCGGCTTCTGATTTAGGGACGAAGAGCCAACCTTTCTTAGATTGGATGACATGAAATTCAAACGCAGCATACATGCCTCCCGCACCAATCAGCATGAAAATCAGAGACGTTAACATTCGGCGCATCGAACTCACTTCCTTGTGTTTATATTAATACCGTTTCGTCTCAGATCAGGGGTGGGATCATCTCAGAAACGGGGAAATGCAGCAAGAGTGACTTGCTGTTTCGGGACAGGCGTGTGTACGTTTAGGCACTTTCAGGGGATGGGTTCGTAAACTCATCGCCGGGATTGATTTTTCTGCCACACAAAAACTCACTGATTTGCATGGCCCGTTTCCCCTGAGGCTGTACTCGTTTTAATTCCAGAACCCCATCACCGGTGCGAAGAATCACTCTTTTCGTATTGGCAAAAATGACAGTTCCCGGAGCGGAATTCAGGTATTTTGGATCAATATTCAGTAAGTCCCGTTCCTCTGTTGTGAGATTTTCGACATCCAGAATCAGTAATCTTAGTGGTTCCTGATCCGATTGTTGAAGAAATGAAAAGGGACTAGGCCAAGGCTGCATCGCTCTGACGTGGCATCCAATTTGAAACGTGCTTTGATTCCAGTTAATGGCCCCTTCCTGTTTGTCTAACGTGGGGGCAAATGTCGCGTCTGCATGATTTTGTGGCGTTTCTGTCAGCGTGCCCTGCTCGATCTCTTTGAGTACCTGCATTGCCAGGGGGGCGGCGAGTGCTGCGAGACGGTCCTGAACTTCGCCGGTAGTTTCCTTGGCGCCGATCGGAGTTTCCACCATGGCTGCTACCGGACCGGAATCCAGAGCGCGCTCGATGCGAAACAGGGAAACTCCGGTTTTGGTCTCCCCATTGCGAATGGCGTACAGGATTGGAGCTGCCCCGCGATATTGGGGCAGCAGTGAGGCATGCAGATTGAAGGCCCCCTGTTTGGGAGTGTCCAACAATTTTTGAGAGAGAATCTGACCATAGGCGGCGACCAGCAGGACGTCGGCGTCCAGGTTTCGCAGTTCTTCGAGCGACTCAGGTGTATTAATTTTAGCGGGTTGAAAAACCGGAATCCCCTGTTCGAGCGCCAATTCTTTCATGGGGTGTTTGTGCCGATGATGGCCGCGGCCTGTTCGATCCGGCTGGGTATACAGGCCGAGAACCTGATGCTCGGATTCAATCAGCGCCTGAAATGCGGGAATGGCAAACGTTCCGGTTCCCATCATTACAACTTTTAACGGCACGGTAGAGACTCCTCAAAGCAGGCAATGTTCAATTTCATTTTGACGTCGAAAACCGGGCATTTTCTCAGGCTTCGCTTGTTGCTGCTGCCGGGGGGTATTCACGGCTTTCAAACAAAAACAGCTTTCAAACGAACAACAGATTTGCAGATCTTTGCTCGCTTCAGTCCAGATCAAGTTCCAGTTGCGCCAGTTGTTTGCGAATTTCCTCATCAGGCGGGTATTCGCCCCGATCTTGTTGATGCCGAAATTCGGATTCAAAGTCGGCAATTTGGGCGTCGAGTTCGATTCGCTTGGCTTCTACCATTCGATCCGGAAACATGATTCCTTCCAGATGATCATGTTCGTGTTGCACGGCACGGGCCGCGAGATCGTCCAGTGTGATCTCAAACAGTTGACCATCGAGATCGTAGGCTTCCAGTGTAATCTCTTCAGAGCGTTTGACATCTCCGTAAAGCTGGGGAAGACTCAGGCAACCTTCTTCGCCTTCCGCGGTCCCTTTGCGTTTGGTGATCTCCGGATTGATGAATACAAACTCTTCCTCTGTATCATTGGGGTCCGCCGTCAGATTAATCACAAACAGACGATAAGGAAGTGCCACCTGATTGGCAGCCAGTCCGATTCCCCGTGCCTCATACATCAGATCAAACATGCTCCTCACCGTATTACGTAATTCCGGTGAGATACTTTTGATGGGCTTCGATTTCCAGCGGAGTGCCGGATGGGGATAATTAACGATGTGTAAGTCAGCCATAGTTACAGATACCCGGCGGGGTATGACGCAGATGAAGTTCTCAAACGAAAAAGTTTCATCTGCCCAGCCGAACAATTCGCGCAGGGTAAACGACAGATGATATTATTACCTGTATATCAAGGCTAATCAGTAGATACAATCCATATGTCTGCTAACAAAAGTATTGTTGCAGCTTTTTTGACAATATCTCCTGCCTGCATTTCCCTGCTTGATAGCAGAAAAACGGTTCATCTGGTCCTTCGGCCTGGAACAGGCCGAGCTGACAAGATAACAGGTAACTACTTCTTAGTATTCGGCTTAATACATGGGAAGTGGATCCAGTGGTGCATAGGCAGTCGTGGGAACGGTTCCCTGCATAACCGGAGCACTGGCCGTTGATTGATAGGTATTGTAGCTGTTGTAAGAAGCGCCCTGTGGTGTATAAGTGGGAGCACCAACGCCACAATTGCCTGAAGAACATCCACCGCCACCAAAGGGAGCTGGGGACATTGCTGGTCCATAGTTACAACTACCACAGCTTGAGCCCATTCTTCCGCATTGGCAGCCTGTTGTCAGGCTGATTAACGCGAGACCCAGCAGCATAAATCCGAAACGTTTCATAAGAACAATCCTTTTCTTCTACAATGTTGCGATAGAAAAATTCTAGCGCCGATATTCAATCTGTAATGTGGAATAGTTAGTCAGTTTATGATGCAGCCGAAGCTGTCAATTTCTTAAAGTCGACGGGCAACTGATTGGAATTCAGACCCGCCCAGTGAGCAGTAAATCCTCCGGGGTGTCGTTCCGGATTGGAAACAAAGGCAATCGACTCGTCTCTAATTTCATTCACGCCCTGAGGAATTGAAACCGTGGCGGAATGCTGGCCTTTCCAGATTTGAAGACTAGGCCAAAACCCTTTGAAGTTACTTGAGATAATCGTTTCCCAACCGGTTGAAGTACGGCTGATACTTACCGCAAGCTGATGTCTCAAGTTCCACCAGCGAAAAAACATTTCCAAAGACGTAACCCAGACAAGCGGAATTTGCTTTCGATCCAGGTTAATGTTTTGGAATAACAGGTTGAGTTCTTCCCGCGAGGTCACGGAAGGCAAAGAAACCGGCAGACCTTGTCGGTATCTGCTGACCAGTTCCACGCGGAGTTTACGTTGCATTTCTGTGTCGGGTTTTCCATGCCCCTCACTTTCCGATTTCACGTGCAGGAAATCGAGAGGAGTTGGCAGTGGGCTCATGACATCAGAGAATTCACGAAATTCTTTTCTTAAAGCAGATTCGCCGTAGCAGATCACACCTTGGTAGGGATAAGGATAATCTCCCACGCGCATCCAGGCACCGCCCGTCTGCTGTAACCGCTCTTTAAGTTGAATCACAAATTGAGAATGGAATTGCTCGATGTCGGTACGGGATGCGGTTCCCAGTTCGTTTTTCGCGCGACCGCTGGCAGATTTACTGGTGAATTCAGACAGGTCAATGACGGGGATCTTGCAGTGAGAGAGAATCTGCAGGTCCTGTTCATTAAAGGTTTTCTGAGATCCGACCAGTAACAGATTCCAGCGAGATAACTGGTAGCCGGAAAGTTGCGCCAGATCATCATGCAGTTCGGTCACCGGTAGTCCCATTTCGCGCAATCCTTTTACGACAGGTGTTGCAACCCCTGCCAAAAGAATCGGGTATTCTGGTAAATGACGCGAAACGGACATTATTTGAAAACTCTTTGTGATAAGTAATCGTGTTTATGTATGTTTTGATTCGTAAGAAATGAATCACAGTTATTTCAAGTTGCTTCAACAAGAAATCGAAATTGAATCAATCGGTTTGACAGGTAATCAGTGTGGGAGGTGAGTGACAGGCCTGTGGAACAGGCGCAGGAATCACTAATGTGAGGCGGGAAGATATTGCTTTTTAAAAATCAGGTCAATACGAAAGAACGAAATGAAACGAAAAAGCAAAAAACCTTTAATCTTTTTTCTGTTTTCCCTTTGTTTTTTATAAAAAATATTTTTGAACTTTGGTTTGTCAGGCTGCAAATTGCCGCTGATCAGGAATTGAGAAAGTCAGAAGATTCATGACAGGGGTAAAGAATTATGCCGGAAGTCATCGAACGGGAAAGTGATTTGAAAGCCGAATTTGGGTTGCGAAATTCTCTTTCAAATTGGGGTTGGTGAAAATCAGGAAGGCTATCTATAATCCGCCTCTCGCGAAACGAATGGATTGGTTTGCGAGCATGATTTTCAAACAGCGATGCCGTTTAGAACGGAAAATTCTGTTTGGACTATCTGATAAAGATGAATGTACTAACTGATATAACAATAACGTCATAGCATGGAGGCGCGGCGTGGAAACAGTTCTGGTTATTGGACTTGATACGGTTGCCGGAGCAAATATTGCAACCTGCCTATCCAGTCGATATCGGGTTGTCGGATTAACTTCAGGGTCACCAGTTTCCATCCAGGGATGTGAAACTCAAACTTATCTGGAAGATGATGTCGAGACAGCAGAGTATTGGCTGTCTCTGGTTCGTCCACAGTGGGTCGTGTATTGTGGCGTAGCCGCTCACTCTGCCTGGTCTGTTGATCCAGCGAATTTCTCCACAAAAGATCCCGTACTTGCGGTTCGTAACTGGGTGAATGCTGCTGAATTGCATTCTGCCCGCTTCACACATCTTTCTTCTGATGCCGTCTTTACCGGTCCCTGGATGTTCCATGAAGAAGAGTGCCAGGGATTCTGTGAAAGTCAGCAGGCTGAAGTCATTCGTGCCATCGAACGCGAAGTCAGCCTCTGCGATAATACACTGATTATCAGGACGAATGTTTTTGGCTGGACCCCGGCCTCTTACGGGCAAGGCGACATCGAAGAGCTGGTACACTCCCTGACAGAGGGTTCCTTTTCCAAGCTCGATTGTTATCGGCATGCTACTCCGTTGTTAGCGACAGATCTGGCTGCGATTATCGAACATGCCTATCAGGAACGTCTGACAGGAATATTCCACGTGGCTGGCGGCGAACGCATCAGCCCGCTGGAATTTGCACAGCGTTTAGCAAAAACATTTGGACTGACCGTACCCGCATTACCTCGCGCTACTGTGTTGAATGAACGCTCCGCCGGCTTTGCCAATGGTGAAACGTCTCTGCACACTCGCAAAATTCGACGTGCATTGAGTATTTCCATGCCGATGTTGGATGATGGATTGCAAAGACTGTTCGATCAACAACACAACGGCTTTCTCAATCGCCTGAACGATGAGCCTGCCAGACAGTATGAGCAGGAAATTGCTGCTTAACTCAGACAGCGAATTCGAAAATTAAAAAACCCCTTGCGTATTCGCACAGGGGTTTTTTTACGTTCCGATTCTCTCAGGCCAGAATTTTCTCAACCAGTTTCGCCTGATTGACACCGATCAGTTTTTGATCCAATCCTTGAAAACGGAACGAAAGTCGATCCGGATTCAGTCCCAGCAGATGTAAAATGGTGGCATGCAGGTCATAGATGGGCACTTCATCCTCGATCACATTAAAGCCGAAATCATCTGAACGGCCGATTGTGGTGCCCCCTTTGATGCCACCGCCCGCCAGCCACATCGTAAAGGCATTCGGATGATGATCGCGTCCATCATTGCCCCCCTGCACCATCGGAGTGCGTCCGAATTCGCCACCCCAGACAACCAGCGTATCTTTGAGAAGACCACGTTGTTTGAGGTCTTTGATCAAAGCGGCCGACGCCTGATCGGTGGCTTTGCAATTACTCTTCAAGCCACCAACAAGTCCGCCGTGCTGATCCCATGATTCATGAAATAACTGCACGCAGCGCACGCCCCGTTCAACGAGCCGGCGTGCCAGCAGGCAGTTATTGGCAAACGAGGTCTTGCCTGGTTCGGCACCGTACAGTTCCAGGGTCTGTTTTGTTTCCTGGGTAATATCCATCACGTCTGGTGCACTGGACTGCATGCGATACGCCATTTCGAAGGAATTGATCCGCGTTGCGATTTCCGGATCACCCACCAGATTTAATCGATTCTGATTCAACGCTTTTAACGTATCGAGCGAATCTCGCTGCAATTGCCCGGAAACTCCCGGCGGGTTTTGCAGGTACAGCACGGGTTCCTGACCGCCGCGGAACATAACCCCCTGATGCACGGTCGGGAGAAAACCACTGCCCCAGCAGGAACTTCCGCCGCTCGGACCTTTATTTCCGGAGCTGAAAACCACAAAACCCGGTAAGTTTTTGGATTCACTGCCCAATCCGTAAATCGTCCAGGCTCCCAGGCTCGGTTTGCCGAAGAGTTGGGAACCGGTCAACGCCTGAATCTGCGCGGGAGCATGATTGAAAGCATCGGTTTTCATACTCTTGATAATCGCGATATCATCAACGACCTCTGCCAGATGAGGCAAGATTTCTGAGAGTTCCGCACCAGATTCGCCGTGTTTTGCAAATTTGAATTTGGGTCCCAGGAATTTGGAGTTGGGATTAATAAAGGCGGCGCGATAGCCTTTTAAGAGTTCTGCGGGAGGCAGTTTGCCATCGAATTTTCCTAGAACCGGTTTATTATCGAACAGTTCCAGATGACTGGGGCCTCCGCCCATAAACAGAAAAATAATATTTTTCGCCTTGGGAGCATGGTGAGGCTGCTTTGGCGCCTGCGGATCTTGAGAAGATTCGGTTTCCGCGGGGGCAGCATAACCGGATTCCTGTAACAGTTGGTTGACCGCGATGGCACCGAGGCCGACTCCACATTGTTGCAGAAACCAGCGACGGGCGATGGGATGCGCTGGTTGATTGAATTCGTTCATGAAATTCTACCTGTTTAGAGCATAAGAACAATGAAAGCGGATCAACGTTAATTCTTTTCTGTAAAGTGAGTTAAACACGCTTTGTTTCTCTCTCTGGTTATTCTTTTGTAATCGTTTCATCCATATTTAACAGCACGCGTGATAAGGCAACCCAGGCTGCAAAATTGGCGGTATTTGGTTCTGTTGTTGGTTCTATTGTTGTTGGTTTTGCCGCTGAAATCTGTTTGGCTTCTTCCAGGTGATCTGCAAAGTAGCCGCGTTGTTTTGTCAGAAATTGGGACAGCACTTGTTTTTCGGACGCGGAAGGCGAACGCGCAACACATCGACGAAAGGCGGTTTCAATGCGTTGTTCGTCGGTAACGACTTGTTCTGCCAGCGTGATTTTCGCAAGGTTGATGGCACATTCGAGGAACAGCGTTTCGTTGAGCGTGGTTAAAGCCTGCAATGGCGTATTGGAGCGAGACCGTTTGACTGTGGAGATATCACCATTGGGCGCATCAAATGCCTGCAGCACAGGATAGGGAACCGAGCGGAAGCGGAACGTATAAATCGCGCGGCGGAATCGTTCATTATCTTTTGCTTCTACCCAGGTTTTCGGTCCGTAACTTGCCGGTTTCTCAAACAGGAATGCAGGGGCAGGCGGATATACAGAAGGTCCCCCCACTTCCGGATTGAGCAGGCCACTTGTTGTTAAAGCGATATCTCTCACGATTTCTGCATCCACGCGGTAGCGGGGGCCGCGGGCAAATAAGCGGTTATAAGGATCTTGGGCATAGAGTTCCGGGCTGACCCGCGATGACTGCTGATAGGTGCGCGACGTTACAATCAGGGTCTGTAATTTTTTCAGATCCCAGCCTTGATCCATAAACCAGACCGACATCCAGTCCAGCAGCTTACGATGCGAGGGTGCGGCGCCTTGAGAACCCAGGTCTTCGCTGGTACTCACAATGCCTTTTCCAAAGTAAGCCTGCCAGACCCGATTCACAATTGCCCGTGCTGTTGTGGGTGATTTACGATCGACGAGCCAGCGGGCAAATGTCAGACGATTGACGGAAGTCTCTTGAGATAACGAGTTCAGGAAGTCGGGGACTCCCGGCTGCACGACCTGTTTTTGCTTGAGGAAGTCGCCTCGATCAAGTAAATGAGTCTGACGAGGATCAGGCCGTTCCTGATAAACGAGTTGAGTGGCCCCCTGTGGGTGTTGCTGCCAGAGCGCTTCGATCTGTTCATTTTCCGCTTTCCATGCGGGAACCGTGGTTCGCCAGTAACTGAAGACCTGAGCTTGTTGTTCTGGTGTTCTTTGTGCGACAGGAATTTGCAGAATGCTTCTGACTGAATCGGGAACCGGATCTGCTTGCGCGTTTTCGGACGTGCTGCACGAAATCCGAAAACGTCCCAGATTCATGGTCTGGTTATCATCACTGTTCCAGCCTCCGTGCATTTGCACCAGACTGATTTTCAATTTCGTACCATCCGCATAACCAAATGGTTTTTCCGCACGAAATACGGCTTCGCGTGGTTGGTTGAATCGCCCGGGTCCGACGTCAATGCCCCAGGCGGTCGTGTTATCTCCGTCAATGGCATAGGCAACGGGGCCGGTAAAGCCGCGCACCCCTTTTTTGTCTGCGTACATCGGGGGCAATTGCTGCCGTTCATTTCCGAAATCGGCGGTTGCTTCGATAAATTTCACACTGGCCGCCTGTTTTGGATCTTTCACGCTTTCCACTCTGAGTTTGATATCGGTCAACGCACACAAACCTTCGATCGATCTGCCGGGGCCGCCTGCGGGCAAGTTGGGATGATTCAGAAGTTCGAGTTTGATGGCTTTGATTTCTGACGCGTCTACCGTCGATTCAAAATTGGAAGTGAATTTGGAAGGGGCATACCCTTGTGCCAGCTGCGAATGATCTGGCTGATCAAAATAACGCTGTGAATTACTGTCGGTATTGGTGAGTTTCAAGACGGTCCACTCGGGTTGATGCTGTTGAACCGTCTGTTCCCAGGCAGCCATTTGAGACGCCCAGCGCGGCTGACGTGTCTGGAGTGTCAGTTCGATGGCCTTGATTTTCTGAATGAGTTCCTGACGTTGTTGCTGTTCTTCACCCGTGTAGCCACGAATACTGGCTTCGTATGAGTTATTGATGCAGGCAAAAATCTGATAGTAGTTTTCCTGAGTCAGCGGATCATATTTGTGAGTGTGACATTGACCGCACTGCAGCGTGAGTCCCAGAATGCTTTTGCCGATTGTGTCCATGCGGTCAAACATGGCAGTCATTCGAAACTCTTCCGGATCGATGCCCCCTTCTTCGTTCAACATCGAATTGCGCATGAACCCCGTCGCCACTTGTTGATTCTGGGTTGCGTCTGGCAGCAGGTCACCGGCGATCTGTTCAATCACAAACTGATCGTAAGGCATGTTCTGATTAAATGCGTCGATCACCCAGTCACGATATAGCCAGACTTTTCGTGGTGCATCTTTTTCATAGCCGTTTGAGTCGGCATAGCGCGCGGCATCCAGCCAGATTCGTCCCCAGCGTTCGCCGTAGTGAGGTGATGCGAGCAGTCTTGACACCTGTTTTTGATACGCATCGGGCTGCTTGTCGTTGAGAAATTGATCGACTTCCTGAAGACGGGGCGGCAATCCGATCAGGTCCAGACTTAAGCGACGCAGGAGAGTGATTCGATCCGCTGGTTCAGAGAAAGTAAGCTGCTGTTGTTCCAGTTTTTCCAGCACGAAAGCGTCAATGGGATTTTGTATCAACGACTGTTGTTTCACCTGAGGCAGAGCCGCTTTTTCGGGAGGTTGAAATGCCCAGTGCGAGGTCCAGGGCGCACCGGCTTCAATCCACTTTCGGATTTTTTCAATCTCGGCGGGAGAGAGTTTTTTACCCGAATCAACGGGGGGCATTCGCTCACTTTCATCAGCGGCGATCATCCGCTGATAGAGTAGGCTTTCCAAAGGTTTTCCCGGTACGATTAAGGCGTGGCCAGCCTGAGACCCAAAGACACTTTCTTTTAAATCAATCCGCAAGTCTGCTTCGCGGTGTTGTTCATCGGGACCATGGCAGGAGAAACAGGCATCGGAGAGTAGAGGCCGGATATCCGTCGCAAAATCGAAATCGGACTGCTTCGATTTTCCTGTTTCTGCAAAGCCAATTTGAAACAGAAACGCTAAGCAGGCAATCGCGCTGAGAAACAAAAAAGCGCACGTTCGAACGACCATCATTATTCTTTCGGTCAATCCATGAGTCCAGAAAATCAGAGCCGTTAGCAGAAAGAAGCGGGGCGGTTTTTGACGGACTGTTGGCCGTTATCAAAAATCTGCAAACCCGGAATTTCTATTAACTGGAATGATATTCGAATCTCAAAACCAGGCACGAGTGAATACCGGTCCGCCACTTTACCCAAAGTGGGGGTAGCTCAATAAGCTGTCTAAAGTCAATTGAGCAGGTGACTTAAAACCAGGTAAGGTGGGTCAGTTACCTGAAGTTTGTATGACCAATTATAGGGAGAGGACGAGGGGAAATTCAAGTTTTGTCTGTGGGCTCTGTGTAAATAGCCACACATTATTTGTGAAGATGCCCGCAGAATCCTCGCTGTAGATTCATGAAACCATCATAAACGGGCCCGTTTGATCAATTTCGATACGCATTATTCTTTTGTTCTTAACGCGTCGAGAAGAAAAAACTTCACATTAACTCGATACCGTACTCCCATCTGAAGTTTGCAGCCGGCAAAGAAAATTTCAGAACGAACTATCAGATTGAATTCAATTGAAGAGTGAGTTTGAAAGTGAGTTAAAGGGGGGCAGTTCAATTTCATACATCAAAAGCCAAACTGATGGGGATGACCTGTTCTAAATCAACAACAAAGTATTCTAAGCCTTCATTGTTCGCGTCACTGTAAAAAAATCTATTAAACAAAACAGGAAACAAAAATGAGAAAATCACGTGCTCTGACTGTCAAGCGATCAGGTTTTACCCTGATCGAACTTTTGGTGGTGATTTCGATCATCGCTTTATTGGCTGCGCTGCTGATTCCAGCAGTCTTCGCAGCAAGAGAATCTGCACGTTCTTCACAGTGCAAAAGCAACTTGCGTCAATTCGGTCTTTCCATGCACTCTTTTGCTGCAACAGATCCTAGCGGAAGATACTGCACGGGAGCTTATGACTTCCGTCGTGATGGATGTCCTGACACTTGGGGTTGGGTTGCAGACATGGTTAATAGTGGAGCCGGTCTTCCACAAAAAATGCTTTGCCCTTCATCGACTCTGTTGGGATCTGAAAAACTGAACGATATGATTGGTGCGTTAAACACCAGTGGTAAAGACTCTGCTCCTCTCGCTCGTTTGAGCGAAGGCCGTTGTGCTACCTGGACAGGAACTGATACCACTGTTCGTGCTCTTAAGGTTGCTCAGTTGCTGGAAGATGGTTACGGAACGAACTACGCTTCCAGTTGGTTCCTGGTGCGGTCTGGTCCTAAAACCAATGGTGCTGTAACGAAAGATACTTTAAAGGGATTTAGCGGTACTTTAGGGCCGCTGACAATTCGTCGTCTGGACTCTTCCCGTATCTCTTCCTCAGCCGTCTCTTTCATGGGCTGCGGTTCTCCTGGTGATGTTGGCGAAGCTGTGTTGACTGACAGTATTCCCGGATTTCTGGATGCTGGTGAACGGTTGGCTGAATCCTTCAACGATGGTCCCGCCTACTGGAATGGTACCGACATCGATTTGATGCCTGCGATGACCAATGTTGTCAACGCGACGCCTGGTAGACTGCCTGACCCCAACAGTGCTGGAACTCCCGGTGTTGATGGTAACCTGTGGTTGCAGGATTCTCGTGACTGGTTTGCGTGGCACGGTCGTGGTCGTAACAAGATCTGCAACATCCTGATGGCTGATGGTAGTGTGAAGGCGATTGTTGACTTGAACGGCGATGGCTTCCTGAATCCTGGTTTCGCAGGATCTGCAACAGGTGGATCTGGTCATACCGATGCGGTTGTTGAACTGAGACCTTCTGAAGTCTTCTCCGGCCCCTGGTTGGATGCTGGTGTGACCAAAGGTAACTTCGAATAATCGAAGTTTGATCACAACTGAAAGACACGTAAATTGCGAGTGGCTGGTTCCAGACCGGCCACTCGTTTTTTTACGTTCACACTGATTGATCAAATCAACGCGATTATGATTGAAGCGGAAGCGTTACGAGATAATCTCTTTGATGACATGCCCGTGCACATCAGTCAAACGGCGATCGATGCCGTTATGTCGAAAGGTCAGCTTCTCATGATCGATTCCCAACTGATGCAAAATCGTAGCGTGCACGTCATAACACATCGTCGGGTTGGCGGGATCTGCGGGTTTGAACGACCATTGATCCGACTCGCCATAAGTGGTGCCCCCTTTAATGCCACCCCCGGCCAGCCAATTGGAAAACACGAACGGATTATGGTCGCGGCCTTTACTTCCCTGGCTGCAGGGCATTCTGCCGAACTCGGTGGTCCATAAAATAATCGTATCGTCCAACATGCCGCGCTGCTTGAGATCTTTAATTAAGGCAGACGCTCCGATCGACATGCCGCGCCCTAAAGGCCAGTGATCGCGTTTCAGATCTTCATGCGAATCCCAGTTGCGTCGGGGATGGCCGTTATCGGCTCCCGACCAGATTTGCACGAACCGCACGCCCTGCTCCAGCATCCGCCGCGCCACCAGGCAATTTCTACCAAAGTACGCGATCTCGGCGGCTTCGCTGATGCCTTCCTGCACTTCAAATTCGGTTGAGTTCAACCCATACATGTTGAGCGTACTTTTGGTTTCATTCGAAAGATCGAGTACTTCGGGGGCCTGCAACTGCATTTTGGCTGCCAGTTCATACGATTGAATCCGCGCATTCAATCGGGAATCTCCCGCGCGTTCCTGTTCGTGTCTTTGATTCAACTGTTTTAAAGCGGCCAGGACATCGCGATCGCTTTGCCGCGTGATGAAATTATTTGAGGGAGGAAATAAATTCGAAATCGGTGTCCGGGAATTAGGGCGAATCATGGTTCCCTGATTATTGGCCGGTAAAAAACCCGCAGACCAGTTGGCCGCGCCGTTAGGAGCAAATCCGCGTGGATCGGGTAGCACGACAAACGTGGGCAGGTTATCGGTCAGGCTGCCGAGTCCGTAGCTGATCCAGGCGCCCATACCCGGAAAGCCGGGCAGAATGAAACCGGTGGCCTGCATGAATGTCGCTGGCCCGTGCACGTTCGACTTGCTGACCATGTTGTGGATGAACGCCATATCATCCACACACTCACCCAGCGGCGCCACACATTCATTGATCCATTTGCCCGATTCGCCGTACTGTTTCCATTTCCAGGGAGCCTGCATGGTTTTGCCCGGGGATGACTGAAACAACTGCACCTGTTCGCCGGGGTCCCATGGATTACCGTTGTCTTTGATCAGTTCGGGCTTATAGTCAAACGTATCACATTGACTGGCGGCGCCCGACATATAAAGTTGAATCACGCGTTTGGCGCGCGGCGGGTGATGCAGTATCTGCGTTGTTGGCGCAGCATCAGCCAGGAGTTGATCGTTCTGAAGCAGAGACGCCAGAGCGATTCCCCCCAGTCCCCCTCCTGCTGACATTAAAAACTCACGACGATCCATGAGATTACTTTCTGTAATGATTAATCGATAAAGATGAATTCGTTGCTGTTAAAGATCAGTCGGCAGACATTTTCAATGCCATACTGTGTGCCGATGGTTTGCAGGAGCGCAAGCTCTGCGGGTTCCGGCGGTCTGCCTAATGAGGTCTCAAAAGCCAGCCTGATCTGAGCCGACAGGTCTGGCGATTCCCCTTTGATTTTTTGTGCATAAAACGCAGACATACTCACCATAAAGTGATCATTTAACAGGGAGAGCGCCTGCAAAGCCGTTAATGTTTCCAGACGCTTGGGAGTGATTTGTGAAGGATCGGCACAGTCCAGCGATTCCATAAATGGATCGGGAACCGAACGCACGATAAACCGGTAGATCGAACGCCGATGGCTTTTCGCTGAATCGGGATCGTATTTCTCATAGAGATAGTGTGGGGAATGCTGTGGCTTCTCGAGCACAAACAGTCGGTCACCCGGGCCATACATTTTGAGATCCAGTTTTCCACTGACTTGTAAGACGGAATCGCGAATGGCTTCCGCTTCCAGTTTGCGACGGTTCATCCGCCACAACAGACGGTTATCGCCGTCGATTTGATTTCCTTTGGGGTGTGTGACTGACGTTTGTCGATAGGCGGTACTCAACACCAGCAGTCGATGTAATGTTTTCAGCGATTGCCCTTCGTCGCGAAAACGGGCTGCCAGATAATCGAGCAGTTCGGGATGCGTGGGCAGTGATCCCATTTTTCCAAAGTCGTTGGGAGTATCGACGAATGCTTTCCCGAAATGATATTGCCAGACGCGATTCACAATCGAACGCCAGGTGAGTGGGTTTTCGCGGTTGGTGATCCATTGTGCCAACGCAAGGCGACGGGCGCCTTCATTCTGCGGGTCTGCCAGTTGGAATGTGCCGCTGAGCCCGGAGATCATGTTTGGCGCTGACGGTTTCACTTCTTTGACGGGCGCCTTTTCACTCCCCCGGCTGAGCAGATAAACCGAACGTGGCTCCCCTGCGGTGGGTTTGAAATTTCCCAGACGTGGAAAATGTGTGGCAGCCGCGAAGACCTTCTGCAGACCGGGCAGTTGATCGGTCTCCTGTTTGATCTGCTTTAACTTGTGAGTGAACTGCAGCAGCGACTTTTTCTCCTCAGCAGTGGTCAGGCGAGCGACTAATTGATTTCGTTCCGATTTCAATTTCGCGAGGTCTGCGTTGGAATCGGGGCTCTGATAGAACTTGCCATCATTCACATTTTTTCGAGACCAGCGTGGCGGTCCTTCGATGGAATCAAGAGACGTGATCGTCGCTGCTCTGGCGAGATTTTTTCCCCGGGAATCGAGCACTCTGATTTCGCCCAGCGCAAACATGAAATCTTTTGAGCGGGGCGCCAGTTGTGTCGCCGTCATTCTCAGGTATTGAAAAGTCTGGCCTTTCAAATCAAAGTTGACGAGGCGGGTTTTGGGATTAGGAAAGTCGGTTTGTGTGTGATCGGCGATGATGGTTTTCGTTGAAGCGAAATCATCGGTGTCCGAAATTTCCAGCTTGAATCGTTTGGGAAAACCGAAACCGGCACCGATGTTATTATAATTATCAAAGGCGGCAATCAGCGTAATGCGGTCTGCAGTCACAGGTTGTTTGAATTTGAGCTGCAACCATTTTTCTGTTTTGTCCGTGGTTTCGATGCGGCTGTGATACCCGTATTCATCACCTTGCCCCTGTTTGGCATTCTGGGCCTGCGCGATTTGTGTTTCCAGTGTCGCCAGTGGTTTGCCGCCGCGGGCTTGAATGAGCGCTACGAGTGTCTGCTTTTTTTGTTCGGTTGTTGCCTGAGCAGTCTGCAGGTGTTTGCGTTTGTCTGCCGTCTGGGGATTCGGATCGTATTCACGTTCGGCCCGGTCGATGCCTGCGAAAACCGCTTGCAGGCCGTAATAGTCTTCCTGGGCGATCGGATCAAATTTGTGATTGTGACAGCGGGCACACTGGACCGTCAGGCTGACGGTTGTGTTCATGACTGTCATGACCATATCGTCTCGGTCGAGGTTACGTGTGATTTTTTTCTCAATCAGCTTTTCATTGATTTCAATCTGCCCCACCCAGTCGAAGGGGCCTGCTACAATAAAACCAGTCGCGGGCACACCCTGGGGCGAATGGGGCTGCAGGATGTCGCCGGCGATTTGTTCCTGAATAAACTGGGTGTAGGGTTTGTCTTCGTTCAAGGCGCGAATCACATAATCCCGATAAGGCCAGGCATTTTCGCGAAGTTTATCTTTGTCGTAACCGTGCGTGTCTGCATAATGCACGATATCCAGCCAGTGCCGCGCCCAGCGTTCTCCATAGCGGGGCGATGCCAGCAGTTGATCGACGAGCCTTTCATACGCACGTGGGTCAGGATCATTGACGAACTTTGTGATCTCTGCTGGCGAAGGGGGTAACCCGATCAAATCAAAATACAGGCGGCGTATCAGTGTGCGCCGATCAGCCGCTGGGGAAAACGAAAGTTTTTTCTCCTGCAGTCTAGCGAGCAGGAACGCGTCGATGGGTGTGCGAATTAATTTTGCGTTTTCAACTGAGAGTTCTGGTACCGCCGGTTGCTTCAACGGCTGGAATGACCACCAGTCGGTTTGCGAAAGCTGGGCTTCGCGGATCTGAACGCCGGCCGGCCAGATTGCCCCCGCTTTGATCCATTGCCCGAGAGTCTCAATTTCTGCTTTGGATAGCGGCTTGCCTTTTTTGGGCATTTCCGGTTCGGGGCCGCTGACGTAGTCCAGCAACGAACTTTCTTCCGGATTCCCAGCCACCAGCACGCGACCATTCTCGCCTCCCGCAGTTAAACCCTGATGACTTTCCAGAGAGAGTCCGCCATCTTTCGTGCTATCGTTATGGCACTGAATGCAGTGTTTTTGCAGAATTGGTGCCACTTGCTTTTCAAATGCAGAGTCTGCGGCGTGTGTCGTCGACATCAAGAGCAGGCAGCATATCGAAGAATATAGTGACCGATATTTCCATTTTCGCTGGGTGAAAAAAAACATATTCACTTTTCTATTTCTCTCAGACTGGGAGAATCAAGGGGCAGGACGTATGTGCGTGTGGTCTATGTCTGGTTCGATTATAACCGACAATTGAATGTAAGGTGGGTCTGTTTAACAAAAACTATTCTGTTTCCAGGTCAAACAGATGTTGGTTATTGCCTGTTTTCAGTGTGACTGTCAGTTCAGTGAGCCGGTTGAATTTTTGGGGGATACCATTTTCAAATTCGTCCACCATGGTTTCTCCGTCGGTAGCCATAATCTGTTTGCCCGTTCGTACACTGGAATCGATTTCCACCCGATAATCGCCGGGGCTGGGGCCCTTTTCTTTGGGGATCACAAATTTTCCCAATTCAATATTCGCTCCGGCGGAAGCGCCTTTACCTGAGGGAATGAACGTGATGACGCCTTGCTCAATCGGTGTTCCGTTGAGCGTCACCATGCCCTCAACCTGAGTTCTCTCAAAAGTATCCTGATTTCCACAGCCGACAAATCCCAGTACAGAACTGCAGAGTACCAGGATGATACGATAATGATTTAACACGTCTCTGGCCTTTCACATAAAAAATACGAGCACAGTATTCAAGAATCAGCAAAAGTAACGGCACCCACAATGCGGTGCTGTTTAAAATTCGCCGATGACTTCGCCTCCGCTCATGCTGCTTAGATCCTGCCAGGTAGTGAGGTCAATATTTTCTGAAACAAATCGCACAGCACCATCACACATCAAGACATGCACGCCTCCTACGTGAAGACTGCGCGAGGCATTACTCCGATTGTTTCCGGAAATGGAACCGGTACAAGGCAGGCGGTCTGCCTCGGAAACACACAGGGCTACTAAATCGGGTGCAGAACTGTTTGGGCCAACGCGTGTCATCACGACGGCTTCCGGTTCATCGTTCCAAATCCAGGCACGATAATCAGCCGCGGATGTCTCCGGCTTGAGCATTTCCATCATCGCCAGAGTATTGCTCGAACCATCGGTGATGTCCCGCATCTTCGCACCGAACGCATTCTTGAAAGGCGATGCTTCGATTTGTGTGCCAAAAGTACCCCGTCCCCAGTTCACACCATAGTTTCCACGAATACTGCCATCGGGGTTGGCACTCCAGATGGCATCGCGGTCTGTCGGGCATTGCCAGACGGGCAGCGGGACGAGTCGCACACCGTTACCTGCAGGTTGGGGGTCGTGCACTGTCGCGTGCCAGTTCTGATCGTGATCGTACATGTTATACACGTTCGCTTTGTCGATGAACGGTAGTAGAAATAGACAGAATGGAGTTCGTTTTCCAGTGGGAGAAGAAGAGGTGACCACACGATAAATCATGCCGGGAGGAAACAGGCGGTGGGTTTCATGATAATTGTGCAATGCCAGCCCGAGTTGCTTCAGATTATTTTTGCAGGTGCTGCGGCGGGCCGCCTCGCGCGCTTGTTGTACCGCGGGTAGTAACAGTGCAATTAAAATGGCGATGATGGCAATCACTACCAGTAATTCAATCAGTGTAAAGGCGAAACGCCGGTGACGAGACTGTCTGCGAGCGACTAACATTTGGTTCTCCTTGGTCTTAACCTGAATGGAAAGTATAAATATGTAGAAATAAACTCCTCGGCAGTTTTTGAACGTAAATCAACTCAGTTTTGAGGAGTGAGATCAGGAATGAACCAAAGCGCGCCCTCATTGAATATATGGCGCGCTGATTTCTGTTTTAGTACCACAAGTTTTATGATTTTGTTAAAAATATGGTGTATCACGAATTTTCTGGTACCAATCCGGCATGTGTCGCGCCACTTAATAGTAGCGGAGACGCATTCAGGCTATTTCCTGCGCTGTTTTATTTCCCACCGTATTTCTCTCACTGCCGCTAACACCTTGTTACTGATAGACTTAACTTCGACATGAGTGAGCAATTGAATAATCCGGTCATGAGCGAAGCGTTTTTCCGCCTGTTTTCCAGGGATGACCGCAAGATTTATGGTTATATCCTGGCGCTGGTATTGGATGTTGCGGCTGCGGAAGACATCTTTCAGGAAACGTGCGTGATTTTGTGGAAGGAGTTTCCCAACTTTGAACAGGATCGCAGTTTTTTGAATTGGGCGAACGGCATTGCCTTTAATCAGGTGCGAAAATATCGCCGTAAGTATCAGAACAAGCGTTTGATTTTCAGCGACAGTCTGGTCACAGAGTTGGCAGAAGATGTTTCGAGTATGGTGGAAGATCTGAGCCAGCGTCAATTAGCACTGACCCAATGCCTGCAGAAATTAAGTGACCGGGAACGGGAACTGATCGACGCCTATTATGGAGATCAGGAAACGGCAGCCACGGTGGCGGACCGTTGGAAATGTTCTTCGCATGCCATTTATAAAACGATCAAAAAAATTCGGAAAGCATTATTTGATTGTGTGAACCGTCGTCTTTCCAGCGAGATGTCTTCATGACTGAACCAGACCAAATTATTTCAGTGCAGATATTGGAACTGGCTGATGCGCAGTGTTCGGGGATCATCACCGAATCCGAAGTGGAAACGCTGGAACGTTTATTGACGGAACATCCCGAGTATCGCAAGCAATATCTGGACTATGTGTTCCTGCATATTGGATTAGCCGGTGTGGCGAGTTCGGGAGAACGACTCTCTTCCGCGTCGATTGAAAAATCGATCAATCAAAATCATGCCAACCATGCGACAGCGTCAAATTCGTTCCGCTTTTCGATCGTGCAGACTCTCTGTCTTGTGGTTTGTCTGTTTTCGATTGGTCTGTACCTGTTCTTTTCAGAGCATGAGCAAGCTGATGTAGTGCCTCGGGTTGTTGAGGAGCCGTCGCAATATTATTTCGATGACAGTGCCACTCCTCCGGATGAGGTAGCGACACTCTCTGAGACAGCGATGGCGACGTGGGAGCTGCTGGGGACATCTCCCGCGTTGTCGCATCATTTTCAGCCGGGGACGGTGAAGGTTACATCGGGGAATGTGGAGTTCGCCTTTTCGGGAGGCGCTGATGTTTCCGTTGCGAGTCCTGCTTTGTTTGGTATGGAACGCCGGAATCAGGGGACGCTGTTTTCCGGCACACTGTCGGCGCGGCGAAGCGACCGGGAGTCGCCGTTCATGCTGGAGACTCCCAGTGTTGAAGTCGTTGACAGGGGAACGGAATACGAAGTCAGTGTGAATGAGGCGGCTGAGACTTTCGTGCATGTACTGGATGGACAGGTTGAAGTGAAGCCCCGGGGTCGTCTGCCCCGTTTTTTCTGGACCTTCGATCAGCCGGAAACGGAACCGTTAACGGATGCGATTGGAAATCGTTCGATCCGTGAAGGAAAAAATGCGAAGCGGGTGAGTGGTATCGTAGGCAAGGGAGCCGTGCGGTTTAATAATCGGCCGGACTCGAGTCTGCTGCTGGGTAATGGGGGAGGCAAGGAAGTCGGCACCGGCGATTATTCGGTTTCGACCGGCATCACTCTGGAAGCACTGGTGATCCCAGAGTGGCAGGGGCCTGGTCTGCCTCAGAAAATTCATCCGTATGACTATGACGAAATCTTTCGCAAGGAAGATGGCAGCTATCGAATTCTGCTGAGCTTTCAGGATGATGATAAAGCCGGCATCACGCAAATTCCCACGGTTGAATCAGGGCCTTGTCTATCGTTTGGATTATTCTTGTCGGGGATGGGATACAGCGAACTGGATATGCCGTTGGATGGCAAAGAAGGCCGCCCGACTGTGGAAGAATTACGGGACGGCAAACCGCACCATATCGTCGCAACGTATAATGGCTGGACCGGAGTGAAGGCCATATATGTCGATGGCAAACTGCGGATGAGCCATCGCTTTCCAGTGGGAACCATGATCATCAGTGGTGGCTCTACCCCCGCGGTGATTGGCAATCTGATTACCGAACGGTTCGAAACCCTGGTGGGACGCGAACCGTTCAACGGGGTGATCGATGAAGTTGCCTTTTATGATTATGCTCTGGACCCGATAATGGTCTCTACGCATTACGCAAATGTGAAAGCCGGCAAAGATTATTTCGACGGACAGTTGAACAAAATTGTGCTGCAGGAAAAGCAAGGCGGAAACATATTGCTCAACAAAGGAGAGAAAATGAAATTCGCAGCGGAGACCGGTGAGCCGATGCTGTGAATCGGCTGTGTACTAAAGTTGAGAAAAACTCTGTCTCAGTTCGCTATCGGCTGGCTCGACAGTATCGCATGGCGAGTTGACGAATTAAGCCGATGATTCACTCACCCAGCGACGTCCCTTTGGTTTCTTTGACGGTGAGTGCGATGCAAAATGAGATGCTGGCGATGGCGGAGAGGTACCAGGCGAACGCGAGTGGGTTGCCTGTGGCTTTCATCAGCCAGGCAGCCACCATTGGCGCGGTGCCGCCGAAGATGGCGAACGGTAAATTATAACTGACACTGGCGGCACTCACCCTCACGCCACGACCAAAGAGTTCGGTGATCGTAGCTGGTATGGCAGCCGCATAACATCCGATAAGGAGTGCAAACCCGATTTGTCCGGTGAGTATCAGGGCAAAATCATGATGGTGCATTAAACGAACGAGTGCCGGAGAAAACAGCGCCACGCCGGCAGACCCGATCAGCAGAAATGGTTTGCGGCCAAATTTATCGGCCAGCATTGCCGCCAGCGGAACAAAGAGTGTGAGAGCCGCCATGCTGATGGTATTAATGTCGAGGGCTTCTGCGCGGTCTTCACCGACTTCTGTAACAAGCCAGGACGTGAGGTAGATAAAGACGGTGTAAAACGTGACGGCGTTCATCAAATTCAGACCGGCTGACTGAAACAGTTCTTTCCGATGATTGGTCAACGCTGCTTTGAGCGGCGAATACGGTTCCTGCTCTGCCAGTTCTTTTACCAGAGGCTGTTCGGGGATGCCGTGCCTGATGAAGTAACCCACGAAGGCGACGAGAACACCCGACAGAAACGGTAAGCGCCAACCCCATTCGAGCAGTTGTTCGTTTGTCGTGAATGTATTGATCAAGGCACCGACGGCCGAACCAAGTAAAATGCCGCAGGTCGCCCCGATCATACTCCAAGATCCGAAAAAGGCGCGGCGGTGTGGTGGTGCATGTTCGACGAGAAACACGAACGAACTCGTATATTCACCCCCTACGGAAACCCCCTGCACCATGCGTAACAGCACCATCAGGATCGCAGCGAATACGCCGATTTGGGCATGTGTGGGTAAGACGCCGACCAGTAACGTCGGCACGGCCATCAGCATCACCGACAGCGTGAGTGCTTTCTTCCGCCCGACACGGTCACCAATATGACCAAACAGAACGGCACCCACGGGACGCATCAAAAAGCCAGCCGCAAAGGCGCCAAAGGCGGCGATCAATGAAGTGGTGGGATTATCAGACGGAAAAAAGAGCTTTCCAATCGTCGGTGCAAAAAATCCATAAACGGCGAAGTCGTACCATTCGAGAATATTACCGATGAATCCCGCCGCCAGAACGCGCACATTCTTTCCGCTGACTTCCTGTGTTGTCTCTGACATGGATACGATCTTCCTTGATGGTGCAATGCGTTTATGGTGTGGTTAGTTTAGGAGATCTGTAAATAGAACGCTATTGAGAAAAAGAATCTCTGAGGTGAGAATGGGGACACTGTGCTTTCAGATTTCAGTGCGAATGGCATTCGGGCTTATCCAGTTATTTTGCCGAGCAATCAGCCAATCGTGGTATGCTTTAAAGTTAGATACCGGCAGACATGGTCGTGTTTGGAAAAACGGAAGGTTTCATAATGTAGACGTCGATACCAGAATTTTGCAGAGAGTGAATCACATCGTCAGACAGTTGCCCGTCAGAGAGATTCAGGACTTTGAGTTGAGGGATTTTTAAAAGACTTTCTGTCACCTGATCTGTAATCGCTGTGTTTGACAGGTCTAACTTCATCAAACTTTCGGAATGGATCAAGTGTGCAATACCTGCATCAGTGATGCTCGTGTTTGACAGAAATAGCTCTTTTAAGTTTTTCATTTTTGTGAGCGGAACCAGCCCTTGATCGGTCACTTGCGAATCATTCAGCATCAGAAATGCGATTTGTTTTACTTTGGAAATCTCCCGCACATGGGCATCGTTGATCGAGGCTCCCTGCATGCTTAGGGAACGCAGGGATTTGACTGCTGACAGATGGTTGAGGGCATCGGCTTTGACGTTTGTGTTGTCTAAATTCAGGTCGGATAGCTTTTTCAAATTCGATAAATATTGTAAGCCATCACCCTCAATCGAAGTATTGCTGAGATTAAGAAAAAACAGATTGGGGATTAAGGAGAGTTTTTCCAAGCCTGCGTCAGCCATTTTTGAGCCGATTAGTTGCAGTATTTCCAGTTTTGTCCAGGCAGGGGCAGTCTGGAATTGTTCTCCTGTGACCTCAACTTCATTCAGAGAGAGTACCGACAGTGTGGGGATTTTTGTCAGTTCGTTGAGGCCTGCATCCGTGATGGAACCGCCGGTAATGCTGAGATATTGCAGGAGATATTTTTTTAAAGCAACGAGGCCCTGGTCTGTGATGGAAGTCGGGTTTTGTGTGTTTCCCAAAGTGAGCACAGATAAATACTGTTGCTCCCCGAGAGAGCTGATGAATTCATCAGTGACTTGAAAGTCTTTCGAAACCGGGATGGTGATGCTTCGGATCCCTCCAAATCGTTTACCGAAAACAGGGGGTATGATGAGGCCCTTGTATTGGACCTCTCCACCATTAGCACGAATCATTCTGGCAGGAGTATTCGGAAGCCAGTAGCTGACCACGAATGGGGTCAAGCAGAACACGAATGCAATCAGCAACAGCAGACACAGTTTACGGAAGGTGAACCAGGATCTTGTTGTTTGATCGGGTTGAGTCATTACGGGTTGAGTCATTACCTGACGGTCTATTCATTTACATTGTGGTGGCATAAATCAACACTGTCGGGCCAGCCCAATACTGTTCGGCACGGAATTTGCGCACTGTCGTATGTTAGTCTAGAATACTGCCATTACGACAGGAATCAACATGGCCAGAAAAAACAGCAAGCCCACGAAAAGCATCG
>Ga0222668_1000168_pt1 | contig 46900 bp, 33 predicted proteins | sample AntAcemetagen728_FD_179823 | JGI IMG/M metagenome (GOLD analysis project Ga0222668, IMG submission 179823) | Saline water microbial communities from Ace Lake, Antarctica - #728 | ecosystem: Environmental > Aquatic > Non-marine Saline and Alkaline > Saline | place: Antarctica: Ace Lake...
TCAGGGCAAATGCTTGCGGACGGGAGAAAGCGTGATCGTGAATGGTGGGTTTCTACGGGAATGGTCTGGGTGGCGTGCCTGTTTCTAACATGCACGGTCACATTTGCTGATCCAGATCTTTGGGGGCACACACTCTATGGATTGCGGGCGATAGAACAGCATGTCCTGGTGGAACATTCCGATCCGTTTTGCTATACCGAACCTGGTGCCGTCTGGGTTAATCACGAATGGTTTTCTGAGCTGTCTTTTGGTTGGTTATGGAGCAATTATGGGAATGTTGGGCTTTGGTTCTGGCGCGCGATCTGGTTGCTGATGATTTTTATCCCAGCCGGGTTTGCATTACGCAAGTTCCAGGCGAGTCTGGCTGCGGCAGTTTTATTGCTGGTTTATTCTGCATTCTGCCTTTCACAATTTGTCGTTTTCGTGCGCCCCCAACTTGTCACGTTTGGCTGTTTTGCGGTGACGCTGTTTTTGCTCAGGCAGTATCTCGATCATCCCCAGTCTAAATCAATCTGGTATTTGCCGATTTTGATGCTGTTCTGGGCAAACTCGCATGGTGGTTTTCTGGCTGGTGTTGGCATTCAGGGAATCGTTGTGTTATGGATGGCGCAGGGGGTTTATCGATCCCAATATCAACGTCGAGATTTTCTTCGGTTGTGCATCGCTGTCGGTCTGGGCTGGGCAGTCACTTTGATCAATCCTTATGGGATTCGGTTGCATCAGATGCTATGGGACCATTTGATTACAAAACAGATCGTACGTGAATGGCAACCACTCTGGGAAGCACAGCAAGCACTGTTGTACTACGTTCCCTTTTTATTAATCGCGTTTGCATTTCTCGGTTCGCGGAAATGGCAGTGGGTCGATCTGATTCTTATTCTGGTGGTTGCATATCAAGCCGTCAGTCATATCAGGCATGTTGCATTACTGGCGATTGCCGTTCTGATTTTATTACCCAGGCCTGTATCAGATGCGATCAGAAGGATCTTTCCGCACATCAATCAACACTGGGCAGGACCACAGCGCGCGAGGCTACGTTATCTGTTAGTTGGAGTAACAGTGTTCACGATCTACGGCCTGGGAATTCATACTGTGGTGCATCTGTGGAGAGATGCCATTCCTCCCTGGCAAATTGGGGTCGAAACGCAAAGCCACGTACCGGGAATGCCAGTCGCGACAATCACAGTTCTGAAAGACCACAACCTCACCGGAAATATCTTGACTGACTACGGTTGGGCACAGTATGTAATCTGGCAGACGTATCCCGAATCGCGGATTGCCTTTGATGGTCGTTATCGAACTGTCTATTCGGCGAAGTTAGAACAGGAGTTTATGGAATTCCAAAAGCTGGATGGGAATTCTCGTGGCCCAACACCAATGCTCGATCAGTATCCCACAGAAATATTATTGCTGCCCGCATCTCTGAAAGTGCTGGAATACTTGAAGCAACGAAAAGACTGGGTGCAGATTTATGAAGATCCGCAGGCAACGCTCTGGGTGAAAGAACTGGCCCGCTTTCAATCGATCATTAAACAGTCAAAGCAAAACAAGTTGGCGATTCCTGAGGTAGCGAGATGGCGTCTCTTTCCTGCTGATCCCGTTCTGCTTAAAAAATAAACGGGATTGATTCCTGTTTATGTTGAATTGGGAGTGAAAGCAATTCATGCGGCTGATCGCCCAGGTATTTCTGGTACTCGCTGTGAGAGATGACTATACGTTATTAAATTAAATTCTCGATTTGGCGCAGGTCAAATGACGATTCGATGCTCGGGCTTCCTGGAAATGAAAAATTAAAAGTGGCACGAGATGAAATCGAGCGCAACGAAAAGGGAGCGGTTGTGGCCTCAGATTATTGGATCAAGTGGTTCTAGCGGCTCTATTATCAATCTGAGTTAGGGTCAGCGACAGGATCGTGAGCTGGAGCCGGATTTCGAATGCGAATTCTGTGGGTCTTCCGAATCTAATTGAAACAGGATCTCGTCTCCCTCGATATCGACTACGGTCAAAAACTGATCGCCCACCTGAATTGTATCGCCAATGGAAAGTTCCATTTCTAAACTTTGGGTTACCAAATCTGTCACGTATGAGCCTTTCATCGAGAAACAGTGCTGAAATTCTTAACGACAGTCATGTTGTGGATGCTTGTGGCATATACGAATGTATTATTTGACTGCGTAGGACTCTAAGGGGGGAGAGATTAGCAGGAGTTCCCGTTTATGGCAATTGAAACCTTTGAAGGTGATCAGTTTCGCAAAATCCTGCAAAAAAACGGGGAGATTTCGGTTATGATAAACCATGTAGTTTATAGTTGCATTTGGTGGGTTTCGTAGTTTAGGATTAAGGGGGCGTCTACATGCCCCATATAGTCTATCTTGTTTCCTGGTATTGCTTTTCATCGAATTATGTCATTACAAGAGGTTCAAACTACGGCAACTTTTTTACCACTCGAGTTCACGCCGATTTTAAAGCGTGCTCGATGGGGGGGAGAACGTCTGGGCACACATCTGCATAAATTGATCGGTGTCGAGCAGGATTATGGAGAAAGCTGGGAATTGTCTGATCATCCTCAGGCCTCCACTCTGATTGCCGGTGGTGAATATGCGGAATGGACGCTGTCACAGTTAATCCACAAAAATCCAAATGCGCTGTATGGGGCAGGAAACTACTATTCGACGTTTCCTTTGTTGATTAAGTTTATTGATGCGACGGATCGTCTTTCTTTGCAGGTCCATCCTGATGAATCTCACCTGCCAAATTTTGACGCAGCCCGTTCTGGAAAATCGGAAGCTTGGGTCATTCTTGATGCCAGCGAGGGTAGCCGCATTTACGCTGGCTTAAAAGCAGGCGTTGATGAACCTCAGCTCAGACAGCATCTGGAACAGGGAAACATTGAAGCGTGTCTGCATAGCTATCCCGTTCGCAAAGGGGATTGTGTTTTTATCCCCGCTGGAACGCTGCATGCCATCGGTGAAGGGATCCTGTTAGCGGAAGTTCAACAAACCAGCGATATCACATTTCGTCTCTTTGACTGGAATCGTCTGGACCAATCCGGCAACCCACGCCCACTGCATGTTACGAAGGCATTAGAGTGTCTCAATTTCGAAAGAGGGCCCGTCGAACTGCTGCATCCTCAGATGTTATCCCAGGACGAACATCAGGTTGAGTTGCTGTTGGAGTCTGAGTATTTTTCAATCCGACGCCATCACTCCCGGAGATTATTTCCACTTGCTTCTATGAATCGAGCACAGATTTTGATTGTTCTGGAAGGATCAGGGCAATTAGACTGTGGTTCAGAAACATATGAGTTGTTAGAGGGAAAAACAATCTTAATACCGGCGGCTGCCTCTGATTGCCAGATTCACGTGGATGGCGAAATTACATTTTTGGAAGTCATTCCGTCTTAATCTTTCAAGAAGCCTCTTGCGGTTTGAGTGTCGCGTTTTCAGAGCCATCGGGAACAGCCATAACCGATTTTCCTTGTCCGCAGGACTTGATCGGTTGCGATCTCAGACTTCGCAGGCTTCTCGAACTTTTCAGACGCGTTGATACCTTTTGTACCCTTCCAGTTCAAAGTCGTGCAGTGTCTCCTGTAATTGTTTTCTGATTTGCTGTAATCGTTCACTGTCTTCAATTTTGCGGTCATGCTCATCAATCACATAAAACACATCAACGACCTGGTCGAGGTGTGTCGAGATTTTTGCCATGACGACGGACAGCCCCATTCGGCTGATCGCGCGGGAAACGATATATAACAGGCCCGTTCGGTCGTGTGCAATCACATCGATAATCGTGCAGCGTTTGGATGAGTGATTATCGATTTCAACTCGACCCAGATCAAATTCACCGCTCAGGCTGGCGGATTCCTGAAAACGCTGATTATTTAAAAACATGGTTTTCGCATCGGTTTCGCCGAGGACCGCTTTGCTGATTTCCTGCTCAATTTTCTTAACCCGGTTGCGAGAGACTTCTTTGGAAAAGTCATTGTCGATCACCCGAAAACTGTCGACAACTCCACCGGAAACACTTGTAGTAATCTGGGCCGAGATAATATCCATCCGTTTGGATGTAAAGACACTGACCATTCGATGGAAGCAGGATTGCGAGTACATGGCCGGAGCAATAACATGGTAGTTCACAGTTCCCGTCTCCGGTTCAAACTCTCCCTCCACAATAATCTGATCGGGGGGGAGATCCCGCAGGATTTTGATGTCAGCAGCGACCCGTTCGGAGGAGGTTACCAGCAAATAATGAGGGGAAAATGAGTTAAACAATTCCGTGAACCAGGTGTCTGTTTCTTCCTCGTGATCCAGAATCTGTGGCAGATCAAGATGGCTGCGGACGCGCTGCTTGACACGTGCCAGTCTCTCTTCCCGAAGGTAACGGGAATGCTTCCCGCCGAGCAGCAACATTGTTCGTTCATACAAATCCGCCAGCAATTCGGATTTCCAGTCGGTAAACACGCCGGGACCCACGGCGGTAATATCGGCGGCCGTTAAGACATAAAGCATACGTAATTTTTCAGGGCTGCCGACTTTCTGACTGAAAGCAAACAGAATGTCGGGGTCCGAGATGTCACGCCGAAAGGCCAGGTGGGCCATCGTTAAATGTTCAAATACCAGAAACACCAGTAACTGCTGCTCTTCCTCCTTCAAGCCCAGACGGATCGCTGTTTCCGCGGCAATCATTGCTCCCACTTTGCAGTGATCTTCTCCATACCCTTTACCGATATCGTGTAGCAGGATTCCCAGGTTCAGGATGTCTTTCTTTTCGATGTGTTGATAAGAAGTGCCAAGTGTTGAGTTATCGTTTGAAAAGGTTTCGGCTGCCTCAATCGCCCGAAACGTATGTTCGTCGACGGTATAACTATGGTACTGATTGAATTGCAGTAAACAGTAGGCGTGTTTCATGTAGGGAATCAACAGATTTAAGATTCCCATTTCAAACATGGTTCTCAACGTCGTTCCCAGGTCGTTACTCCGATCTAAAATGGTGCGAAAGAGATCGATCGATTTGTTGGAAACGGTGGGGGGCAGCTTCAAGGCCGACTCCCGGATTGCGTCCAGAAGATCAGGCGAGATTGAGATACCGTACAGCGAAGCTGTGTCAAAAAGTCTAAGGATCTCTTCCAGACTACTGCAGACCTGGGTTCGATATTTGGGGGCGACGTCCAGATGGTCGGGAGCAATTTTGAGAATGGAATCAGAGCGGTGAGTCATTAAGAAATCATATAACCGCGACAGAAGAGGTCGGGGGCGATGTGCTTTGATAAAACGTTCGGTAATTTCGGCGACGGCTTTACTGTGCCTGAAGTATTCCTGCATCAGAAGCTCTACAGGGCGTTGTCCGTCTGTGCCTTCAATTTTGCGTTGTTCTGCCATCCAGAGCTGAGTGTCTTTTGTAAACAGATCTTGTTGTCTACCAGCTTCATAATGCAGTTGAATGCGAACTTTGATCAGATAATCCCGGGCGTTTTTCAACGTTCTCACATCGCGAGTACTGATGCGACCATCCAGCCGCAACATATCAAGGTTTGCAGTGCCATATCGCGCGTAACCTAACCACCTTAATAAATGGATGTCTCGCAGACCACCCGGCGAGCGTTTGATATCAGGCTCTAATTGCATTACGGCGCCGCCGTGCTGCTTCCGTTCTTCCCAGCGTGCCGTGACGCATTGTTCAAAAAATAATCGTCTGCGAAATAAAATGGCACGTCGATAATAAGCGCGAATCAGTTGTTCGGCAAGATGCTCATCTCCCCAGATTGAACGGGCTTCAATCATGGCGGTGGCAAATTCCGGCTCTGTGCGCGCCATCTTGACCGAGTCAGAAATGGTTCTGACGCTATGTCCGAGTTTTAAGCCGGCATCCCAGCAACTGCGTACAATATTTCCCACGAAGTCCAAGAACTCAGTGGCAACCTGGCCGCGATAGAGAAAGAGCAAGTCGACATCAGAGTAAGGCGCCATCAGTCCGCGTCCTGAACCGCCGATGGCCAGAATCGTGCTATGTTGACTAAGCTGTTTCTGCTGTGATTCAGAGAGCTGAAAAATTTGGTCTTGTATTATTTGCAGGATCAACTGTTCGATTGATTCAGCAATTGCCGTTGCGATTTGTAGACCACTGGCCCCATTCCGCAAGAGTTCCTGGCCACGTAGTCTGGCTTGCTCCACCTGCGCGCGATAAACAACATATTGTTGAGTAGAGCAGGGGGGATGCGTGTTTGACATCATCAATTCCAGGCTGAAACAATGAAGAAAAAAAGTTGCCCGGGTTTATGACAGCAAATTGTACAAGGTCGCATTGATTGAACTAAACGGCTTCCGGGCCGGTCTCTCCTGTGCGAATTCGAATGACTTCATCCAGATCAGTGATAAAAATCTTCCCGTCGCCAATTTGGCCAGTACGTGCCACTTGGGTAATTGTTTCGATGGTCTGTCGGACCATATCGTCTTGCACAACAATTTCCAGTTTTACCTTGGGAAGAAAATCGACGATATACTCATTTCCGCGGTAAGTTTCTTTGTGGCCGCGTTGACGACCAAAACCACGAACTTCGCTGACAGTCATCCCGCTGATTCCAATTTCGGAAATCGCATTTTTGACTTCTTCCAGCTTATAATGGCGTATGATCGCCTGGATTTTTTTCATCTGAGATTACTTTCGAAAAACCGTAATTTGAGTCATGTCAGTGTTGATGTAAAGCATAAGGGGCAAGAATTTACCCCTCGCTTTACAGTCAGATAATCAAAGAGCGGTATCTCCAGCTTCTCCAGTTCGAATACGAATAATATCTTCGACTGGCATGACAAAGATTTTACCATCGCCAATTTGACCAGTGCGTGCTGACTCTAAGATTGTGTCAACAACGGCTTTCACCTGATCATCGGGGACAATTACTTCCATCTTGGCTTTGGGAAGAAAGTCAACCGTGTACTCAGCACCACGGTATTGTTCCTTATGGCCTTTTTGGCGTCCAAAACCACGGACTTCAGAGACCGTCATTCCTTGAACACCAATCTCAGTCAGGGCATCTTTCACTTCTTCTAATTTGAAATGTCTGATGACAGCTTCCACTTTTTTCATCGGAATCATACTCCCAGAAAAATGCTCGGTTTTCTTCCAGCGCTTTCAGAAATCCAAGCGACTATCACACTTAATTATTATATCGCATTTGGAGAAAAATCTCGATACCTCAATTTAATTTCCCCAAAAACAATAAAAACTATTGGCCTGTAAGGCTTTTAAGGGCCCATTTCCTAAAGATGAGAATGAGAACCAGCCCTGAAAGCTGGTTCTCATCAGCTATGATCTTAGAGGAAAATGTATCCTTCTTCACCATGTTGACTCAGGTCAAGACCTTGAATCTCACCATCTTTACTGACGCGTAGTCCCATCGTCAAATCAATCAGCTTCAAAATGATGATGGTTCCCACGACTGAAATGACAATCGCAGCACCGACGCCGACAAACTGATTGATCAATTGTTGGGAATTGCCTTCGAGCAACCCGGAACCTTCCGCTTTGCCTGTAATTGCTCTGGTCGCAAATACCCCGGTGAGGATCGCACCTACGGTGCCCCCGATGCCGTGCACTCCAAATGCATCCAGCGAATCGTCGTATTTGAATTTTGATTTCAGAGTTGTGCAGGCAAAATAACAGGCAAAACCCGCAATCAGGCCGAGAATGATCCCGGACAGCGGAGTGACTGTTCCACAAGCGGGAGTGATACAGACGAGGCCTGCAACAGCTCCCGAACAGGCGCCGAGAATACTGGGTTTCCCATTATAGTACCATTCGGCTGCAGCCCAAGCTAAAACACCCGCTGCAGCTGCGAGATGAGTGGTGACAAAGGCATTGACGGCTGCCGCATTCGCACCACCGGCACTGCCTGCATTGAATCCGAACCAACCGACCCACAGCATGGTGGCGCCAATGAAAGTGTAGGTCAAATTATGCGGCGGCATTGGTTCCTGCCCGTATCCCAGGCGTTTTCCAAGCAGAATCGCACAGACTAACGCAGAAAAACCAGAGCTGATATGTACGACTGTTCCACCAGCAAAGTCGTATGCTGGGAAGCGGGCCGCCTCATTCCATTCACACAACCAGCCCGTGTCCGACCAGACCCAGTGGGCAATCGGGCAATACACGAAAGTTCCCCAGAGGATTGAGAAGACGACCATCGAGCTGAATTTCATTCGTTCGGCAAACGCCCCACAGATCAGGGCAGGGGTAATAATGAAGAACATCATTTGGAATACCATGAACAGTGAAGTGGGGATGGCACCATTATTGGGGACTACCACTGCACCATTTTCCCAGGTCGGGATAACTCCCTTCAATAGAATATGGTCAAAGCCTCCCACAAAACCACCGAGAATATCCGATCCGAAGGCCAGACTATAACCCCACAGCGCCCAGATGACAGACATCAGTCCCATCAGGAACACGCACTGCATCATGACGCCCAAAATATTCTTTTTCCGAACCAAACCGCCATAAAACAGGGCCAGTCCGGGGGCCGTCATCATTAAAACCAGGGCTGAGGAAATCATCATCCAAGCCATGTCAGCGCCATTTAATGTCTCCGACGCTTCAAGCTGAGCAGGGGCTTCTGCACCCGAAGGTAGTGGTGGTGGATTCGAGACTTCATCAGCGAAGATCTCTCCGGAACCTAAAAAGCTCAAACTACACAACAATGTATAGTACGTAATCTGCCTGTAGACTCTCCTCATGATAGGGGCCTTTCTGAGCGCAAATAAAATGTCAAAGCAGTGAGCGAGCGCTTTAGTTCTCTGAATTGATCGGGCGATCTGATTGTTAAATAACCATTTCAGACGATTCTGAATCTAAGCAGTTTCATCTAATTTGATTTTTTTCTTCAACCGCAATTGCGATTGGACGTAACAAGCTTCACCATAGCCACGTCTAACATGATCTTGCGATCAATCCAGTGAACGCGTCAGTCTAACAAAGCTTCGTTCTAAAATCACCTAAAGCGTAACGGGTTTTGTTCAGGTTTGTTTAAGATATGATTAAATATGTTTTGGGACATATGAATACAGCTTTGCCGCCTGATCTAGTGCCATTAATCCCGCTGGGGACTTTGTTTATCCTGGGAGTCTTAGTGGGGCAGGGGGTGAATTCCTGGGTTCGCAGGATGTCTCTTAAACCGGAAAGGCAGCCTCTGTCACGCTGCCAGAGTTGTGGTGAACGCATTCCGCGTTGGAAACTCATTCCGCTAATACGCTGGATTCCATTCCAGAACCGCTGCCGCACCTGTTCGACACCGCTTCCCCGTTCCGAATTCCTATTGGAACTGGCGACCGGCGGATTATTCGCTTTTTACTATTTCATGGTGGTGCAACAGCGTTGTCTGCAGATACCGTCAGTCATGCCTCCGGGGGAGATGTTAGAGTGGCGTCTGTACTATCATTTTGTTTTGCTGACTCTGCTTGTGGCGGCTACGAGCATTGACTTTCGCGAATATTTGATACCCGATCAGATTACGGTCACCGGAATGGTGATCGGTGTCCTGGGAGCCACTCTCGCGGGACAACTGCAAATCATTCATGGATGGGTCGACTGGAACCAGGCGATTCCCGGTTTGTCTGGACCGTATATCCCGGAATGGATCAAAGTTCACTCACACTGGCATGGTCTGACCTGGAGTATGGCCGGGCTTCTGGCAGGCGGAGGACTCACCTGGCTTTTGAGATGGGTCTCTTCTGTTTTGCTCGGTCAGGAAGCGTTGGGTTTAGGTGATGTGACTTTAATGGCGATGATCGGCAGTTTTGTCGGGTGGCAACCGATACTACTGATTCTGCCACTGGCGCCGCTCTGTGGATTATTGATTGGCTTTCTCAGTCGCCTGGTCACCGGTAAAACCTATCTCCCTTATGGCCCTTATTTGTGTGCTGCCACGTTGATTGTGTTGCTGGGCTGGAAATGGATCTGGCTGGCCGAATGCCCGTCGACGGTAGCCGGTGCGCCCCCCGTCTTCTCGATCCGCAAATTATTTGGCGATGCACTGGGGCTGACTATGCTTGGCGGAATTGCCCTGGGAGCGTTGATCATGATGCTGGTTATGCTACGAATTTACCGGGCGATTCCTGTGAAGCGCCGTTGATGAGATGCTCGTAGAAGTGATGAGCTTGGCGCTAAGGTTACTGCCAGTCTGCCTCTAAATCAGGTCCAGTTTTTTATGGCGGCGTTGTGGAGGACGCGAGCATTCTTCGCAGATGCCATAGACTTCGAGCCGGTGTTCGTTCATGCGAAAATTAATATCGTCCGCGAGCTTTTCCAGAATCTTTGCGATATCTTCGTTCTGGAATTCAAACAATTCGCCACAACTTTTGCAGATAAAATGATCGTGCTGCGGGTAACCGTAATCGTGTTCGTATACATCACGGTCATTGGTCCTGGCGACTTTTCGCAGTAACCCCGATTCTTCCAGCCAACCTAATGTGCGATAGACAGTCGAGCGGCTGACGCGACGTCCGGTTTTTTGTACCGACATCCGTTCTACCAACTGCTCTGCGTCAAAGTGCTCGTGGGACGAGAAGACTTCAGCAACGATTAGCTCTCGTTCCTGAGTCAGCCTCTTCCCTTTAGTGGCCAGATACTCTCTGAATTTCTCGGTAGGAGAAACAGAGATCTCCAAGCTTTCAAAATTGAGCACTGTTTCGCGCTTCCTCTATTAAATATCTCTACTACAACCAGGATGATGTTTACTCGGAGTCTTCGATTTGACCCAACATACGACTTAAAGCTGCATCCAGCTTTTCATCGGTCTCGTAAGTTCCATCATCAATGGATGCCTTGATTTGAGCTAACCGTTCTGCACGCATTTCAGAGTTGTTCGTCATTTCATCCAGCATACGCCCCGCTGAAGAAATCTCCAATTCATCCTGTGGTGAAGAAATCGGTTTCGAGGTAGGCGCCTCTTTAGTGTTGGTGTGAATCGGACCCGTCTGTTTATTAATAGGCTGCGATCCGGAAATAGAACTGATGCCGTTAACATCCATGGCGGCGTTCCCCCTGTCACGTGATTCTGAACCAGTCGGCAGAGAATCCTCCCGACCATTAGTTACTGTGTGGGGTTCATGATATCGTAAGACAGGGGATCGATTCAACTGGTAGTCTGCAGTCATGGCCAATTCTTTCATTGAATTCACTGAATTCAAGCGATTTTGCTCCGTTATGTAGCAAAAGAACACCTGTTTTCAGATTGTCATCAATATTGAATGTAGAATGGCTTCCTGCGCATCCTCCAGCTCAATGGAAAATAAAACGAGTATGGGCTTCAATGTAAGACATGTTCCTATGTCTTTACGGCCTCAATCGTTGAGGGGAGTCTGAACCTTAATTCCATCGACGTTCCGATTGTAGAAAGTTTAATTTCTGAATGAGAAATCATTCGATCGCCTCAGGACCCGGTGGCTGGTAACGATTTTGCGGATTATGCGGAGGGGGAAAACACTGAACTTGAACCCGACTGCAATTTTGATTTTAAGTGATGCGAGCCTGTGTTCAGGTTTACGGTAGCATCTCCAGCAGAATTGGTGACGCAACCATCGAAGAAAAGTTCGCCTTATCCGCGTGCATAAGGGCCTGTCGAGATACCTTGATAGCGATCGAGGCCGGATTTCAAGACATCACGAATGGCAGCGGGAACCTGTTCGATCTTTTCTCGACTGACGTCTAAATGAGTGCAGGCCCGGAGACGCGTATTTCCCATCGCGCCGATGCCGACTCCGATTTCGTGTAATGCACTCGAAAGCTGCATGGCGTTGCCGAGTTCCGGGTGAATATCAAAAAAGACCAGATTGGTTTCGGTTTCGGAGGGAGTGATCGACAACCCTTCGATGGTCGCCAGTTGTTCGGCGAGGAAACGGGCGTTGTCGTGATCTTCTTGCAATCGTTCGATATTATTTTCCAACGCATAAATACAGGCGGCAGCCACAAAGCCTGCCTGTCTCAGGGCGCCGCCGAAGATTTTGCGGGAGCGTCGCGCTTTGGCAATCTCTTCTTTCGAGCCGGCCAGAATGGAGCCCATGGGGCAGCCGAGACCTTTCGAAAAACAAAGGGAGATCGTATCGAGCGGGGCACAGATTTCCTGGGCAGTATAACCGGCGGCGGTGGTCGCGTTAAACAGGCGGGCACCGTCCATGTGCGTCTTCAAACCATTTTCATGGGCCCAGTCGCAAATTTCTGTAAGTTGGTCGAGCGGGTAATAGTAGCCGCCGCCTGCATTGGTTGTGTTTTCTACGCACAGCAGTCGAGTGCGACACAGATGCTGATCGTCAGAGCGAATTTTTCCCCGCAGTGTCTCCAGATTCAACATGCCTTTCTCACCAGTCAAGGTGCGGCAACTGACGCCACTCAAAATCGCGGGAGCCCCTCCTTCGAAAATGGCGATATGTCCCAGTTCGTGAATCAGTAATTCATCTCCCGGCAGACAGTGCGATCGGAGGCCCATTTGATTGGATTGCGTACCCGAACAGGCAAAGACGGCGGCTTCTTTCCCCAGCATTTCACAAATCATCGCTTCCAGGCGATTGACTGTGGGGTCTTCCGCACTCATGTCATCGCCGACTTCTGCCGTCGTCATGGCTTGCAGCATTTCTGGTGTTGGTTTGGTTTTTGTATCGCTGCGAAGATCGATATAAGAATGGTTCTGCGGATCCACTGCTGGTTTCCTTTGTTTCTTTGCTGTTGATTTTTAATTCATTCTGTTGCGGAATTGATTGAGCGACAACCCATTTTGTAACTTAAGTTTTTTGAGCGGCTATCTGCAGATCGTTCAATGAAAGAAAATTGTTCATGCTGCCTGAACGAAATCCCTGCAGGTCGAGCGTTACATTCTGAAAGCCGAGTTGCAGAAACTTTTGTGTAATCTGTTCGGCTGCGGTGGGTGTGGTCAGTTTGTGTAATTGGGTGAGAGGAACTTCGATGCGTGCGAGTTCATTTGGTTCCAGGCGGACACGCAGTTCGTTAATCTGAAACTGCTGACGTAGAAACAGTTCGCCTTGATCGATTCTCTGGACGCGTTCTTCAGTCACTTCCACGCCATAAGCAATACGACTCGACAGGCAAGGGTGTGCCGGCTTGTTCCAGATTGGCAGCTCCCAATATTGGGCTAAATTTCTGACATCCTGCTTGGTAAAACCGGCTTCGATCAGGGGACTGCGGACCTGAAAGTCAGAGGCAGCCTGCATGCCGGGACGGTGGTCTCCCCGGTCATCGAGATTCGCGCCGTTGACGAGCGTTGCGGTTTTCCATTCCTCGTTGGCAACAGAATGACTGAGTAGCTGATACAGTTCGGTTTTACAGAAAAAACACCGGTTGGGAGCATTCGCCCGGTATTCCTCGGTTGAGAACTCGGATGTGGAGATCAGTCGATGCTTGATGCCGATCAATTCCGCGAGACGGATCGCTTCTTCTTTTTCTCCGGAAGCCAGGCTGGGGCTGACCGCGGTCACTGCCAACGCATGATCACCACAGGCCAGAAAAGCGCCTTTTGCCACCACGGTGCTGTCAACGCCGGCGGAAAATGCGACGATCACGCGATCCATGGTCGACAGAATTTGCTGAAGGTGTTCCGATTTCTGCGATAGTTCTGCTGTCAGAGACATCATCAAAGTAAAGAATCTATAAGAGGTTATTGTGAAATTCTCAAATTCAACTGCATTATATACAACCAGAGAGAGGGTTGTCTCGGAACATCGCGTCAAAAATCCTCGGTTTCTTGGTGCTGGAGATCAAAAAGCGGCGAATCAGAGCAGGATTGGGGAGGTTTAGTTAAAGGGAGAGATCGTGCACTCTCATAAGATCTGTGTTTCGTCGTATTCAGATCTTTTTTCTCAGTGTCGGGCACATTATACTGGATGACGACGAACATGCCTCTGGGGCACGTTCTCTGGGACGTTCTCTGGGGCACGTGTTGCCAGCGAGGCAACCGGCGAGGCAACCGGCGGCAGGAGCTTCCCTGGGAATTGAAACCTGGTCATTTAAAAAAGTGGTAATCGAGCAGGGCAGGGGGCTGATTTAGTGAAGCAATCCATCAAATTCAAAATAATGAGGAACGTTATGTCTTTCCGGTCCGTTTATGTTACGCGAATCCTCTTTGTTTTAGCGTTATGTTTGGGAGCGTTGCTGCTGACGGCAGAGGCCGCCAAATTAACGACTGCACAGAGAAAGGAACTGAGTTCGATCAAAAAGAACCTGGGGAAGGTTTCTCTGTTGATCAGACGAAAGAAATATGACGAAGCCAAGGAATTGACGGATACGGAAGAAAAGAAGCTATTGCAATTGGCAGAGGATGCCATGCTCACTGAAACCGATCCTGTGCTGGTCAGTACGAAAAAGCTGATTACGTTGCGTCGCACATTACTTGAGAAAGCGATGGGGGGAGGCGGAAAAGGAGTCGCCGCCAATCAGGGAGTCAGCTTTGAGACTCAGATTGCTCCGATTCTCAACGAAAAATGTGTGAACTGTCATGGTGCTCAGAGAGCAAGCTCGAATTTGAAACTGGACACGTTCGCTGGCATGAAGCAGGGGGGACGCGGCGGTGTCTTGCTGGTTCCCGGAAATCCGAACAACAGTTTGATCATTCGTAAATTGATTGCCCCCGGTAATCAACGGATGCCGCGCAATGCGGGGCCTCTGGAGCCAGCTCAGATTCAATTGATCGCGCGTTGGATCGTCGAAGGCGCCCGCTTTGATGGCGAAAAAGAGACCGATCCGATTGGAGCCTCTACTAAGCCTAAGAAGGAGCCCGTTAAGGTTGTGATGGCGACCGGTAATGAAAAGGTTTCATTTATGAAAGACGTCGCGCCCTGGATGCTGGATTTCTGTTTGCGCTGTCACAGTGGCAATAACCCGGCGAGTGGGTTTTCTGTTGTGACCTTTGAAGATATTTTACGTGGAGGTGAGACCGGTGAAGTGGTGATCCCGGGTAAGCCGGATGACAGCCGCATTTGGCATCTCGTTGGTGAGCAAAAACCGTTCAAAATGCCTCAAGGACAAGCATTACTCAAAGAAGCAAATGCGATTGCTCTGAAAACCTGGATTGAAGAAGGGGCGAAGTTTGACGGTAAGGATGCGAAAGGTGCCTTGCGTGCGATGGTGCCCACCGAAGACGAACTACGCATGGCAGAGTTGGCAAAAATGTCGCCTGAAAAATTTGTAGACATGCGCCGCGAAAGTCTCGAGCCAATCTGGAAACGCGCAGTCAATAACGAAAAGGCAGAATTGCTGGAGACAGATGATTTCATTTTCTACGGCAACGTCAGCGCAGATCGACTTAAAAAGATCAGTACCTGGGCGACGGCGCAGGCTGACGGGTTAAGAAAACTGTTCAATGAAAAACAAAAACCGCTCTGGAAAGGCAAACTGGCTGTGTTTGTATTCAAAGATCGGTTTGGATATGCGGAATTCAATCAGTCAATTGAAGACCGTCGTGTGGATACTTCAACCACTTGGCATTCCAAGGTGACTCCTACTTTTCTGGAAGCGTATCTCGTACTTCAGGATGTGGGGGATGAAGCTTCAACGGATTCTCCTGGACTGCAAACGAATGTGATCGCAGGGCTCACCAATGCCGCCACGCAACGCGGAGCAGGGGACGTACCGATGTGGCTTTCCCGTGGATTGGGAATGCTGTTGGCGTCCAGTGGTTCAGCGAGCCAAACTTATTTCGAATCGTTGAGGCAGCAGGCGTTAGATGCGGCTCCCAAAGTAACTCGTCCGGAAGAATTGTTTGCAGCAGGGACGTTTTCCCCTTCGGAAACAACGGCGGTTGGTTTTACGCTGGTTGAGTTTCTGCTCAAAAGTGGTGGTTCGCCGAAGATGGCATTGCTGCTGAAAGAGTTCAAAAGCGGGACTACTGCTGAAACGGCACTCGTGAAAGTGTATGGGACTAATTTGCGAACACTGGCCACCGCATATGCGCGTACGTTGCGTCCCGGGCGTGTCGGGAAATAGTCGAGTCCTGTTTTGCATAACGGGAAATCAGGGGCATTGTTTCCTGGCTTTTGTGTGGATCGCTACCCTGTGATTCTCATCATGGTCCGTTATAATTGATGCCTTGAGTTTCCCGTTTTTTGAGAGTGACCAGGGCACGTAATTCTTATGATGGATGTAAATATTGTTGGCGGCGGAGTGATAGGCCTTTCGATTGCCTATGAACTGGCGAATCAAGGTTTGTCTGTCGCCGTTTATGATCGACAACAGTTGGGACTGGAAGCATCCTGGGCAGGTGCGGGCATGCTGCCTCCCGCAGATTTCAAGTCTGCGACGACTCCCGGTATCCAACTGCGCGCTGCCAGTAAACCGTTATGGCCTGAATGGTCGAGCCGCTTGAAAGAGGAATCGGGAATCGATAACGGTTTCATCAATTGTGGTGGCTTGCAACTGTCGCTTGATAATGATGGAACGGGCTGGCAAGACTACGTTTCAGAGTGGCGTCAGTCGGGCGCGCTGGTAGAGGAATATGAACGAACCGCATTGCAAGCTGCGGCACCGTTTTTGAGCCCGCAGGTGCAAGCTGCTTTTTACCTGCCGGAGATGAGCCAGGTTCGTAATCCCCGCCATATGAAGGCACTGCTGTCAGCGTGTGCTGGCAAAGGGGTTCAACTCAATCCGGGGCTGCCCATCATCGGTTTTGAAAAAACGAATTCAAAAATAACGGGTATCCGAACTGCAACAGAAATTCATAGAGCAGGGCAAACAGTCATTGCCGGGGGAGCCTGGTCTCCTGAAATTCTGCATGATTTGGGAATTCGGTGCGAACTGATTCCAATTCAGGGGCAGATTGTTTTGCTGTCGATGAATCAACTGCCGTTTCGTCACGTCATTGAATGTGGCAGTCGCTATCTTGTTCCGCGGAGTGATGGAAAAATTCTGATCGGTGCGACAGAAAGCGATGTCGGTTTTAATAAAATGAATACCGCAGAAGGCGTAGGCGGTCTGATCCAGTTTGCACAGTCCATTGTGCCGTGCCTGAAAGCAGCGACCTTCGAACGGGCCTGGGCCGGCTTGCGACCAAAATCGGTTGACAGTTTGCCGTATCTGGGACGCGTGGCAGGTTATGAGAACCTGGTGATGGCTGCGGGGCATTATCGCGATGGACTGCAACTCTCGCCGATCACAGCTCGTTTGATCAGACAGGTGATCTGTCATGAAGAAACGGAACTTCCGCTCGCACCCTTCTCCTGTGCCCGCGGGATGAGAGTCTGAGCCATCACCGAGATAACGAATCTACAACTGCAAGGAGAGACCACTTGAGAGCCGTCGTTCAAAGAGTATCCCGCGCGAGTGTGACAGTGAATGGTGAGATCACCGGGCAAATCGACCAGGGATTTTTAGTTTTGCTGGGAGTCGAACAGGATGACACGCAGGATGATGTGATTTATCTGGCTCAAAAAACAGTGGGGCTCCGTATTTTTGAAGACGACGCAGGCAAAATGAATCTATCATTGTCTGAGGTCTCGGGAAAGATGCTGGTTGTGAGTCAATTTACTTTGCTGGGCGATTGTCGCAAAGGACGGCGTCCCAGTTTTGTGAATGCCGCACGTCCCGAACAGGCTGATGTTCTTTATCAGAGTTTCGTGGCGGAAGTCAAAGGTCACGGAATTGAAGTGGCAACCGGCCGCTTTCAGGAACATATGGATGTCGAACTGGTGAATGACGGGCCGATCACGCTTTTGTTAGATAGTAAAAAACAGTTTTAGTCCATTGTGTGATTAATCTGCTGTGTGATTGGTCTGCAGCGCTGATTGTGAATCACATTTCAGGTTCTACGGCTGAAAACTCATCAAAGCTCCTTTCTTTTTCTAAAAAGGGAGCTGCCGGATGATCAGATCATCAAAAAATGCTCCGAAACTTGGTCTTTGCGCTGGGCGGGATTTTTACCTATAATCCCCTACCCTTGATTTTGGAAAAAATCGGGGGAGTGCGAGCAGGGGGTGAGGGCCCACCCGGTATTTTCTCATGGAAGATCAACGTTAGACAGGATGTCGGAATGTGGTTTGATTTACTGATTGTCGGAATTCTATTTTACGCTGTCTGGAAGGGCGCTTCCAAAGGAGTGGTTTGGCAGTTGGCTGCGATCGCTGCTTTGGTCCTTTGCTTTGCTTTTGCAGAGTCACTGTCTTTGCAGTTGGCACCGGTGATCAATGTGCAGCCGCCTTTGAATCGCTGGATCGCGATGCTGGTGATTTATATTGGCTTCTCGTTTGTTTCGTTTACACTGGCACGGAGTTTGAAGTCCGCCATCGATTCAATGAAGTTCAACGAATTTGATCGCCACCTGGGTGCGGTTTTAGGTTTGCTCAAAGGCATCCTCTTTTCCTTATTCCTGACGTTCTTTCTGATCACGATTTCTGACTCAGCGCGTGCTGCTGTCGTGAATTCGCATAGTGGCTACGCGGCTGCGCTCATTTTAAACGAAATGGCGCCGGTGATGCCTAAGGAACTGCATGGTATTCTGGATTCCTGTCTGGCCAATCTGGATCATCCAGGTGTGCCGCTTCACGATCATGATGACGAGTTATTTGACGACGATCATAATCAGCATGACTATCAAGGAGGCAGTGATGCCTTTCCGCCCGGTACGAATGATTTGCCCAATCCGTTTTTTCGCGGGTCGGAGGAAGATGGTTCTGATGTCAGGACAACCAACCAGGGATCATTGCTCAAAGAGATCATTAAAAGTATTCCCAGCTATCTGCGGGGTGAACTGGAAGATAAGGTGATTGAAGCATACAACGCAACTGCTCCTGAAGATCGAGATAAATTTGCGAATCAATTGAAGTCTCGGATCCCTGGTGTGCTGAGAGGCGTTACCGAGGAATGGAAAAATGGACAACCACCGGTTTCCGTTCCTGCGGATGATTCTTTGTTTGGCGTAAATGGAAACCAGCGTGTGGCTACTCAGGAGCGGGCCAAACTGTTGCGAGATATCGCTGCGGTTTACTCTGACTATCCTGAGGCACAGAATTCGTTGATCGAAGAGTTCGAAGAACACCTCTCCGGTCTACCGGACCAGGTGGTAATGGTGGTCTTAAAAGACTGGCGTGCAGACCTGTTATTAACCGGGGGAGACCCGGATACCCAAACCGATGTGACGACACCTTTGGATACGCGTGTCTTGCGTCAGTTAGAACTGCAGCGGGTCCCACTGAATTCTCTGGGAGCAGCGTTGCAGGATCGGATGCGAGACGTGCAGAGAAGATAGAAAAACAGAAGTCAAAACAGAAGTCAAAACAGATTCGCTTTCAGTCAGGAACAGAACCGTTTCTGCCTGATAAAAAGCGAGAGAGACGAAGCAGGTCAAACAGCAGACCTGTCTCTACAGAGCGGAAGTAAGGGTAATAGCAAACCCTATAAAAATAGGCTATAATTACCCGCGAACTTAACATAACGGACATTATCGGACGTTCGTGGTGTGGTGCTTTATTGGTGATTGCGGTGTGGGCTGCGATTTCATGCTCTGAATACCATGCTTGAAATCAGTATTCGAAAAGGGGCTTCTGTTCCCTCGCGGATCTCTGCTTAACGGCACGATTCGTTTCGTTCTGCTGCCGTCGCTCAATGCGATCTGAGTAAGCTTTGATTGGCACCGTTGTTCGCTGCTGTAGAACGTGCTGGATATGCTGAAACCGGCGGTAGAATATCGCCTGTAGACACGTCCGCTGCAGTACCCCGATTTGAGCAGTCTGGCTGACTCTGAGCAGCGAGTTCCACGCGTCCGCTGCCCCCGTGGTTCTGGTCGGTTTGTTCGCGATCGGTGCCGTTGATTTGTTCAATGTGAAATCCACTTCCCGGCGTACGGATTTATAATTCTGCTTGCGCACAATCGCGTCTCTCGTAGCCTCTAATTGAATATGTGACACATTCATCGCACTTCTCATTTCCAACGCACTGATGGGCCTTTCGGAGATCGGCTTCCATCATCGCGAACAAACAACGCAGTTTCACCATTACGGAATGAAAACACGGACGCCATCCCCAATCGACTGTTCGACCGGGAATCGTCTCTTGTTAGCATAGCATCCAAACGGGCCTGACACGTGCCAAGATTGACAGAACTTTGTTGGGCCGCCGACTGTCATCGCACCAGCCGGAGCTTGCTGTCAAAGCCACCTGGATGGCATGAGCAAGCAGACAAACAAAGCTGGCATCATCTGGGTTGGATGACATGGTAACTACCGTGTCGGTGATCGCATTGGATGTTGACGGAACCGCCGCTTGCACATGTGCGGGTATCGTCAAAAATTGTCAGGACGGCAAGGGCGTCGCGTTCCGAAAAACCACACTCGTTTTTCACTTACCGAGAGTCTGCAAGATCGCTACGAAGACTTGCCAGGATTGGTCAGGTCTTGCATCAATGGTTTCGCTGACCAATCAACGCTCTTCTGTCATTTCACCCAGCCGCAAAAAAAGCGTATGCCCGTTGGTTGTCCATTTCTGGAATTTCAACGGGCGTACGCTTGATGTCTCAATTGCGTTGCCGAAGCCGCAGTGATCTTATTTGGCTTCTGCTTCTGCTTCGACTGACTCGTGGAACATGCCGATCTTGCGGAACTTCTCGTAGCGTTCGTCGACCAGCTGATCCAGTGGAATCCCCGACAACTGCTTCAGGTTGGCGGATAAAGAAGCTTTCAGTGCGGCCGCCATTTGACGGTGATCCCGGTGTGCTCCGCCCAGTGGTTCAGGAATCACTTCATCGATTATTCCCAGTTTGAGCAGGTTCTCGCTGGTGAACTTCAATGCGTTGGCGGCTTCGTTGGCAAATTTGACATCCTTCCATAAGATGCCAGCACAACCTTCCGGAGTGATCACGGAATAATACGCATATTGCAGCACAGCGATGGAATCGCCGATGCCAATTCCCAGTGCGCCTCCGGAACCCCCCTCGCCGATCACAACGCAAATGATGGGCGTTTTGAGCAGGGACATTTCTCTGAGGTTGATTGCGATGTTGTAGGCTTGTCCGTGTTCTTCCGCCTTGATGCCGGGATAGGCGCCCGGTGTATCGATCAGGCAGATGACGGGGATCCCAAATTTTTCAGCCATTTTCATTTTGGAGAGTGCTTTGCGATAGCCCTCCGGATGAGCACAGCCGTAAAAGCATTCGGTGCGTTCTTTTAATGTGCGTCCTTTTTGCTGTCCGATGAACATGACTTTCTGTCCGTCGAGCTTGGCAAGTCCTGTCAGAATGGCCCGGTCATCACCCATTGCCTTGTCGCCATGCAGTTCGACGAATTCATCGAAGACCAGTTCGAGATAATCGAGTGTCTGCGGCCGTTCCGGATGGCGGGCCACTTTGACCGTATCCCAGGCATCCAGGTTTGCAAAGATCTCACGTTTCATGCGCGTGATTTCCAGTCGCATGTTGCGAATGGCATCTTTGGTGTTGGGTGTGGGGTTGGGTTCCTGCTCGATCTTTTTGAGCTGTTCTTCCAGTTCGTAAATCGGACGCTCAAATGGAAGCTGATTGATGACAGACATAATATGTAGGACCACGTATTTAAAGTGAGAGTGTTTATGTAAAGATGCCAGGTATTTTGCACGATGTCAGGAATTATTGCAAGATTTTATCTATTTAGATCACATCAGGCAATTCATCCATGAAAGGAAGATCGTCATCATTTTTGGTTTTTTGCTTGCTGTCTTCCGCCTGTTGTGGTGCCGGTTGTTGTGGCTGAGGTGGCGCTTGTGACGGAGGTGTCTGTGTTTGAGCCGGTGCGACAGGAGCCGGCTGTTGTGGTACGCCACCCGGTTGCTGTGGCGGCTGCTGCGGGACGGGGGCTTGTTGTTGAGGCGCACCTGGCTGTTGTGGTTGTTGCGGATACCCGGGGGGAGGATAAGCTCCCGGAGGCATGGGTTGCCCTTGGAATTGAGGCGGGTACATCATCGGCTGTCCGGGCATTGGCTGTCCGGGCATCGGGTGCCCCGGCATCGGCTGAGGTGGATACATTGGTTGCTGGTACTGTGGCGGGTATCCACCGGGCATTGGCTGTGGTGGGTATTGCGGTTGCGGCGGTTGTTGGGGCGGCTGAGGCTTCTTCTGTTGAGCAGGTTCGGGCTTCGGTTTTGGTTTGGATTTGGCCTTTCGATTGGCAATCAACTCAGCAGCCAATTTGGGATCTTCTTTGACCAGTTCCGATAAGCGGGCATCCGCACGGCTGTCTAACCGTTTTTCCTGCATCGATTCTTTTTCTGCCTTATCCGCTTCCATTTTTTCCTGGGCGATGACGTCAGAAATTTCCATTTTGAATAATTTCAGATTCCTGAGGGCCGACACGACTTCCTCCATAGACAGGAATCGGTCTTCTGGTTTCTTAGCCAGCATCTTGAGCACAAATTCGTCACATTCGGGTGACACATTGGGGTTAAGGCTAGAAGGAGGGTTAGGCCGTTCTGAAATATGCTTTAACAGCACTTTCTTGGGGTTTTCGCCATGAAAGGGAGTTTTACCGGTGAGGATTTCAAAGATCGTGATCCCCAGGCTATAGACGTCTGCTCCCGGGCCTAGTGGAAGTTTTTTTATCGTTTCCGGTGCAATATAAGATCGCGTACCTTGAACGGTTTTCGGTTTGCCAAACATCTTACTGAGGCCCTTCGCGACGGGTACTGCCAGGCCAAAGTCGATGACTTTTACTTCTGAGCTTTTGCTAATCAGTATGTTTTCGGGTTTGATATCTTTGTGGACCCAGCCTTTTTCGTGCATGTGCCCCAGTGCCATTGCCGTCGATTCGATCAGCTTTCGCAGACGCGCCTGGACACCGAGCTGATCTGAGGAAATCTGACTGCGCAGGTTGGGAGCGCGGAAGTAATCCATCAGTAGATAAACGTGTTCTTTGGACTTCACGAATTTATGCAGATAGATCAAATTCGGGTGATCCAGCGACCCAGCGACTTTCGCTTCCAGCTTCATGGTCGAGACAATTTCCGGTTTTTTCATGGGTTCCGGCAGGAGTCGTTTCATCGCGAAACTGACGGTCCCGCCCTCTTCTTTTACTTCCCAGATCTGGGTGGTGGTCCCATCGGCAACCAGATTGACCAATTGATATTCATCAATGACATTTTCTTGTTCTGTGCTTTCTGCAGCTTCTTCTTCTGTCACCGCGCAACCTCTTGCTTTTGAATGATCCGACGTACTGCCATCGACGTGTATTGCAACTTCTTACAATGAGCTGCCCTAACCTGAGTTCTGATTCGGAAGTGAAGCGAAATCGGCGAACTTATGGGATCGACAGGAATTTTTCTCCGCACCGTACAGTGTAACGAGGTTGGCCACCCAACGAAACAATGGATTCTAAAAGCTGCTCTTTTTTACAGGTGGTTTTGCTGGTTTACGCCCTGATGCTGCGTCTGGCGAGGCCTGTGTCGTGCCAACGGTCAGCTTGGGTTGCACCTGAGTTCCATCTGGCAGCGGTTGGGAAGAACTCACGATAATTTCGTCATCCTTATTGAAGGCGGCAGAGACAAACAGCCGCTCTGGACCAATTTGTCCTAAAATCTGCGGGATCAGGTCTCTGATCACATTTTCACGAACAATTTGGATCTTTCGTTCCCCTTCCGGTGAATTCGTAACTGAAACGGTGGGGATTTCGGCAATGGGATAACGCGGAATCAACGCCACGTTCACAGACTGCCCCGGTCGAAACTGGTTGCGATTATTGTCTAGCACGACCACCGCGGAGGCAATCGAATTGGCCAGATCTCTGAGTTTCTCAAATTGTGGTGCTAAGGGAAGGACCTGATCGACGGTTGCCTGAGCTGCCTGATCTTCGATTTTCAGATCGATGCTGGTTCCTTTCCGACCCTGTTCGCGCTGGATTGGGATTTCCACTTTCAGTTTTGAAGTATCCCCCAATTCCAGTAGGGGGTCCCCTGCTCTGACGAAGGCGCCCGGGGCAGCGAAAATTCGGAAAATCTCTCCTTCAAAGGGAGCACGGATATTTGTCTGGTCCAAGCGAATGTTAGCGATTTTTAATTCCGCCTCTGCCAGCTCTACTTTGGCTTTTGCGATGGCTGCGTCTTTGCCTGTTGCTGCTTTCTGTTCCTGTTTGGCGACTTCCAGAGCGGCTTGGGCACGCGCGACTTCGGCCTGAGGGATGCTGGACTCCAGACGGACTAAAACGGCTTTCGATGTCGGCTTGTCTCCTGGCTTGACATCGACGGCATACACAATTCCGTCGATGGGAGCAGAAATCGTGAGTGAGCGGAATGGTTTCAGATTCAGGGGGACGTAGTAATCGCGTGGGTGCCTGAGTGCAATCGCTTCCCTCTGGATCGAAACGGTCTGCGGCTCACTGCCGGCCTTCTGGGCAAAAACTGGCGGGGCTGCCAGTAGAACCGTCAGTATCAAAGAGTAATACAGACACCGGCTGGCATTTGAACCATAGAAGAACGCAGTCTGTTTATCATTCAAGGGCTTCAGCATATTGGAGCTTTCATATACGAAAAAAGTCAGACGTGATCAAAAATCTCTGTGTTGATTTTCGCTGACAAGCTCCACGGTTTCAAGCAGTGTTTGCAGATCTTTCGTGGATTTCGCAGAAGATGTTATGAAGTTTCTGCGAATGATTCAGGCTGATTCTCACTGACAGAGCACCCAGCCCCGCAGTTTGATGCAGCAGGCAGAGGTACAATTTTTGGTATCGACCCAGATTTGATGGCACCAGCCACGTGGTTTTTCTGCCACCAGTGGAGGCCTCTTCAAAGCAAACGTGATTGAAGGAATGTAGCGGTCTGAATTGACGATTCCGGTGACCAGCGAGGCGGGAGAGACTTTGGCCGGGGCGTTAGCGTGCATCAGATGACAGGCAGATAATGCGTCGATGGCGTATTCGGCGCAGTGGATTCCCCTGGCCCGGATTCCGGTCAGATGATGACTGATGGCATAGGGGGTCCCTAATTTTTGATCCAGATAACGTTCATACTGAGCCGTCATTGAGGGATTGAAGGCTGTTTTGGGTTGAAAGAGATGGATTGTCGCTGGACGTTGCGTATTCAAATAATTCTTGAGCGTCAGGCAGCGAACGCCGGTTCCGTTCATGCTGTCATAAACCAGGGGTTCGCCGTTCCGCATGACGATCATGGCGACATGTGTGTAAGCGCTTTGCGTATAAATACGTACTGCCAGGCAGTCTCCTTTGCTGAATAACAGCGTGCCTGTCTGGACGCGGGAAGCGAGCGAATCGGCCAATTGGTCGAAGGTTGTAAAGTTCGATTTCATGTGTGGTATCTCAGCCTGGACAGGCTGTTCATTTCTTTGGGCATCCAGTGGGGTAGAAGCAAGTACCGCGATTGAGAGGAATAATGACATAACAGCCTCCTTCTGAAAAGATCAATATGGATCTCGCATTGGCAGGTCTTATTCGCGCTGGATTCTTAAAACCTCAGCTACGGAATACGATGTTTTCACATCGACTGTTCGTTGTCAACGAATATTTCTTGGAAAAAGATCACCGAAACACTAAAGAAAATCAGAAATGAGACGGGCTGGTTTGAATCGCAATCAATGCCGGTGCTGATTTTTACAGGTAACATTTGAATTCAGATGAGTTACCTGTTTCGCGCCACTTTCCGCAGAGGATCAAATGAGAAGAGAATCAAATTAAGGGTTCGATCTCTAAGTCTGGTTCGCTGGGAGGATTTTCCAGCTTTCTGCCACTCAGCATGAAATGATGCACGGCGCCATCGATGGCGACATCAGTAAAGAGGTCCAGCATGCGGTTTGCATACCATTGGTACTGTTTTGTGGTGAATTGTAATAGTCCTCCCGGCTTTAAAGCGCGGAGGCACAATTGCAAAAACGTTTCGCCTTGCCCTTCGCTGCTGAAATAGGATTTATTGGCGAGGATGTAATCATAGCTCTCCGGAGAAAATCCTTCTCCGGTTTCGAATAATTCCGTACGGACATTTGTGAATTGGTTTTTTGCAATCCCCTGCTCGGTACATTTCACAGCGCGGGCGTTGCTGTCGATAGCATGCACGGTTGCAGCGGGGCAACGCGTCGCAGCAACGAATGCGACAATGCCGGAACCACAATCGACATTTAAAATGTTCGAGTCATCGGACAATTCCATCAGCTTGGTTAAGGCACGGGCACTCTGGTTCGGGCGACGGTGGCTGAAGACGCCAGGCTGAGTATAGGCATACAGCAGGTTCTCACCTTCACGCGTTGCGGTCTCTTCCAGGAAATTCTTTTTATCGACTAAGGCTTGCAGTTTCTTACCTTGATAGATGATGCCGGTGTCTGAGACGATCCGCGTGACTTTGTTGAATAGTGATTTTAGGAATTTGTGATACTCATAATCTTTGATCTGAGGCGAGCCAATCGTCAACGTGCCTCCGATTTGCAGGCAATGAAAGGCGGAGAGCGTCAAGTCGCGAATGTATTCGTCGGAAAACTGTTGTGCGAGCGGTAACAGGACGGCGTCGTAATCTCCTGTGGGGAAATCACTGTCACAGAGTATATTCCATTCGGTTGAAATGGACCGCCCTTCCTGCAGCAGCGTGCATTTCCTTTGAATCCGATTGGCAACGGTTTTATCAAAACTGAAACAGTCGATGCGACTGTCTTTCATGTCGCGTTGAATCAGTCCCGTTGTGAGGGGCTGCAGGTCCGATTGAACGCAGAGTACGTGCGTTGCTTTCCATTCGGGGGGCAAAAACTCCAGCAGCATTTGTTCTGCCGGTGGTAACTCTTTTTTCCAACGTTGTTTCTTTTTAGAATTGCGCGACATGATGATTCATTTTTTAGAACTTTTACCAGTTCTGTCAGGGAGTGTGAATGGTAGCTGAAGTCTCTGGAGCTTCAGGCACGGTCAATTGACTTTCAACGATTATAAAACACGACAGATGACACATTTCAAGTAATGGTTCTCCGGACAACTGGGGGAGACCGGGTGGTCTGCTGGTTGTCCGCGCTGTTCCAGAATTTGGAAATGGCGGCCTGTGTGTTGTGAGACGGAGGCCAGCATCTGCATGAATTCCTGTTCGCTGATCAATCCGGAACAACTGCAGGTGACCAGAATTCCTCCCGGTTTTAAAACATCAACTGCCAAACGATTCAGACTGAAATAACCTTTGAGCGCCTGTTTGATGCCGCTACGATGCCGTGCCATTTTGGGAGGGTCGAGGATCACGGAATCGAATAGTTCTCCTTCTGTTTTCAACTTTTCGAGCACTGCGTAGGCTTTCCCGGTCTCGAATTGAATCCGATTGCCAACGCCGTTCAATTCTGCATTGGCAGTTGCCTGATCGATGGCCGACTGCGAAGAATCATAAGCGACAACGGATTGTGCTTCACCGTGAATCACGGCATTCAAGGCAAAGGCGCCGGTGTAACAGTGCATTTCCAGCAAGCGGTGATTTTTCACATACCGGGCTACCGCCAGACGATTGTCACGTTGGTCCAGATAAAAGCCTGTTTTCTGTCCGGTGACCATGTTCATACCATAGCGGATTTTGTTTTCTTCGAGAAAGAAATGTTCGGGAGGCGCTTCACCATCGAGCAGTTGATCGGTGATTTCCAGTCCTTCCGCTTCACGAATGCCCTTCTCTGTTCGCAGCCAGATCCCTTTTGTCTGGAATCGTTTTTTGAGAAAACGAATTACCAGATCCTGTTTCAATGAGAGGGCCAGGCTCGAAAATTGCACTAGAAACCAGGGGCCGTAACGGTCGATGGTCAGCCCCGAGAGTTGATCTGCTTCACTGAAGACCAGACGGCAGCCACTGGTTTCATACTGATCCAGCAGGCCGATGGATTCGCGGAGTGCGACTGCCTGTTCCAGACGATTTTCCCAGAAGGCGTCATCGAATGCCTGCGATTCGTCCCAGACATAAAGGCGGACACGAATGTTGCTGTTTGGATTGAATAAGCCGCGTGCAATGAACTCTCCCTTATCCGATTGCAGGATGACTTCATCACCCGTTTCGGGCGAGCCTTCAATTCGAGAGATTGCTCCGGCGAACACCCAGGGGTGTCGTCCAAAAAACGGAAGTGCGCGTCGTGGTTTGAGCGTCACGCGAGGTAAGGGTTTTATTTCAGCGGCGATAGTCACGTCAGACCCGATAGGGCTTGAATCACTCATAAGAGTTTTCTATTCATTAAGCATCGGTAGAGCGTCAGTGTCTATCGAAAAGAAAAGGGACGAAAAAGAAAAGGGAGGTCCACCCACGGCATCAACCGGGAATGAACAGTATTGATAATTTCTTACGCATGTTTTCCGAAACAGAAAACGGTTTGCGTTGATATTTATGATTCACTGGAAGTGGATTTGGTCGTGCCTTCCACTTCCGCGAGATAAGCCAGTAGTCGATCCCGCTCATTTGTCAGATGTCTGACACGCAACAGGGAACGGACCCGCGTCGTTAATTCAATGCGATTGACGGGTTTGGTGAGAAAGTCATCACAGCCAGCTTGTACGGATTTTTCAATATCTCCCATTTCATTCAAAGCAGTGATGATCAGAATGGGAATATTTTTTGTTTCATCGTCTTGTTTCAATTGCGTACAAACTTCATAGCCACTGAGTTTCGGCATCATGATGTCCAGCAGAATCAGGTCTGGCTCAATTTCTGCGACTTTGTCCAGTGTTTCTTTTCCATCATAGGCCATGAATGTTTCATAGCCTTCGTCCAGCAGGTATGCGTCCAGTAGTTCGCAGTTTTGATGGTTGTCATCTGCGATGAGTATTTTTGAATTCTTCAAAGAGATTTCAGACGACATAGTCTTTTGCCTGTAGTGGTAAGATAGATTCGAAACGTAGCCCCTTCAGTTAATACGAAGGGTCATGACATTCATATTCAAAGTAATTTATCTCATTTACCGTAGAATCACAACAACCCGTAAACCGATTTTACAGGCAGTGTCTTGTTTTTCTGGAGCTGAGCGTTGAGAACAGGCTCAGGCGCAACGGCAGTTACTGCCGCTTCCGGTCGAATTCGCCGGCATCTGCGGTTGTTTACAACCACAGCCTTGACTATTGCAGCCACAGCCATTTTGCGAAGGGACTTTCGCAGGCGAAGCCACAATCAGCCGGCGGAGTAAGACTTCGTTGATGCGTCCGCGAAATCGGATCTTGCCATCAATTAAGACCACAGGGACACACGTACCAAATTTCTCGACGAGTGCCGGATCGCTATAAATATCAATCAATTCAGCCTGGGGCAAGTAGGCGGCGTAATCTTCCAGGATTTCCGTTGCCTCTTCATACAAAGGGCAGTTTGCTTTGGTGAAAACGGTGAGCGTCTCAAATCGCTGGCCCGGTTCTTCCGGAATCCAGTCTTCTGTCTGGTGACTTTCGCGGTTACGTCGCTCGTTTTTCATTTCCGTACTGGAAACCTGTTTGAGAACGGCAATTCCGCCTCCGGACAGGCAGAGTGCCAGCAGTTTCCAGACGGTGGGATTTTGATACCAGGAACGGGGCATATCAAAGGGCAGCCATTCCGTTCCAGTTAACGAGAGGGCTAGTATCCCTAAGCCCAGAAATAACATAGCATTTCCCAAAAATGGGAGCCCTTGTGGAATTTCTTCTTTGTGTGCAACCATGCTCATATAATTTCCCCGGTCTCTCCCCATTACGATCACTCTTTTAAGAGTACCCTGCCCGCCGACTGTATTCTATATAATCGAATTTCTACCTCGAATATTATAGTCAATTGCTTGGCTTTTTGTATCTCTTCCCGGTTTTTCCCCGTTTTTCAAATTTCACAGAGGTGATTTGCTCTCCAGGGAACCAGTTAGGGCTAGTGTTCATAATGTAGCTATTTTGGTTTCCCGCGAACAGCCAGCCGGCTGGGCCCCAACATTATTTGTGATTCGGGATATTCCTTAAACCAATACTGGTCAGTCATTAAAACGGATGCTAGAGTGTTACTATTACCTGACAGAGTATGTGGAATCATCGAAGGACACGTTGAGCGAATTGGTAGAGAATGGCAGGAAAACTAACGGCTGAGGCGTTTTTGAACCTGGTAAAACAGAGTGGTCTGGTTTCAGGCGATCAACTGAAAAAGCTCCTTTCTGAATACCAGGAAAAAGGGATCAAGCTGGGAGAGCCCGCTCAGATCGCCGAAGAGCTGATTCAGCGTTCTTTACTGACGCGATGGCAGGCGAACAAGCTCTTGCTGGGAAAGCATAAAGGGTTTTTCCTGGGGAAATACCGTCTGCTGGATCTGGTAGGCAAAGGAGGCATGAGTTCGGTCTATCTGGCGGAACACGTATTGATGCGCCGTCGCTGTGCGATCAAGGTGCTCCCTGCCAAACGTGTCAATGATGCTTCGTATCTTGCCCGTTTTCATCGGGAAGCACAGGCCGTCGCCTTGCTGGATCATCCGAATATCGTGCGTGCCTACGATGTGGATCATGAAATGGAAAATGAAGCAGAGATTCATTTTCTGGTCATGGAATACGTCGAGGGGCAGGATTTGCAGGAAATCGTGACGAAGAATGGCATGCTCGATTTTCGAGATGCCGTCAACTATATTCGGCAGGCAGCCAATGGTTTAGCCCACGCGCATGATGCAGACATGGTACACCGGGATGTCAAGCCGGGGAACCTGCTGGTTGATTCAAAAGGGGTCGTCAAGATTCTCGATCTGGGATTGGCCCGTTTTTTCCATGAAGGCGAAGACAAATCGCTGACGATTGCACATGACGAAAAAGTGTTAGGGACTGCCGACTATCTCGCACCCGAACAGGCGATTGACAGCCACATGGTGGATTCCCGCGCTGATATTTACAGCCTGGGTTGTACCTTATACTTTTTATTGACAGCGCATCCTCCCTTCACCGAAGGCACACTCGCGCAGCGGCTGATGGCACATCAAACCAAAGAGCCGCCACCAATTACCCAAGATCGCCCCGACACCCCCGCTGATCTGGTTTTGATTCTTGAGAAAATGATGGCGAAAGACCGCGAACTGCGCTATCAGACGGCCCCCGAAACGGCGGAAGCTTTGTATGAATGGCTACAGAATAATACAGACGATGAGTGGCGTAAAAATAATTTGAGTAGTGGCGTCGGTTCCGGTATCGGGTTGACACAAACGGGGGCTGGCAGTCAGGAGCAGCAGAAAAAAAATCCTGAATTGGCTGCGTTCCTCTCAAACTTGAAAGACGAATCGGGGATTCATAAATCGCCTGGTTCCGGTGAATTAAAACAGAAAAAAAGCAACCCGGCTCTCAAAGTAACAGAGGCAGAGGCGGTAGAGCCTTCTTCCGATGTTCGCGGTTCGTCGGTTGTGAAACAGGATAAAATCAGTACCGCCTCGACGCGGATTGCAGGTCCTGGCGATACCACCAAAGATCCCAAACCAAAACCGGCAATCCCCACGGCAAAGCCAACGGCCAATTCGGTTGCAAAACCCGTCGCGAAACCCGTTGCAAAACCAGTGAAACGGCCTGTGAAAAAGGCCATTTCCGTCGCTGAAGCGCTGCCCAGCGACTCGGGCGTCATGGAAGCAGAACCCGATGAAATTGAAGCGGAACTGGTAGAAGAGGCGGCGCCCGCTGAGGCGATCACCAGCCAGAAGTGGTTTCTGCCTGCCATCGTTGGTGGAGGAATCGGCCTGCTTCTGATTGTGGGTGTCGTGATGTTCGCATTGTCAGGCGATGATGCAGACAAACCCAATGACACTCAAGTCGCTCAGCCGGAACCAGTGAAAGAGAAACTACCCGAACCCGATACATTACCGGCAGAAATCAAAGTCGGTCCTGATGAAAAATACAAAACGATTGCAGCCGTACTCAAAGACATTCAAATTGTCTTCGGCAAAGACTTCGGCGTGGATAAAAAGCATTACACCATCAAAGTCGCTGCAGGGCAGGAACTGAAGGAACGGATCAGCATAGATAATTCGAAATGGTCGTTTCCGAAAGGGGTTTCGATTGTCGCTGAAGCGGGGAAGCCGGTGATACTGGCGCCGGATGGTCCTGAACCGGTGATTCAGTTGCAGGGAATTGAAGGTCTCACTATCGAAGGTTTTCTTATCAAAGCACAAGGTAAAAAGGTAGCCATTCAACTAGGCGATTATCTGGTAGGCACACAGTTAAAGAATCTGAAAATTAATGACTTCCAGTCGACAGGCATTCTGGCAAAGAGTGTTTCCGGTTTGGAAAATGAACCGCTATTGCTGGAGAATCTCAAACTCAAAGCCGGCAATCCTCAGGCGATCGGAATTCATTTTTCCGGTGATACTAATAGCAACATCGTAATCTCGAACATACGTTGCTTGAATGCGATGCAGACCGGGCTGCAATTTTCCTCGACGGTGAAAGAGACTCACATCAAGGGATCGATATTTTCCGAAACAGCAACGGGTATTCGCTTCGAGTCATTGGGTTATGATCTTAGCAATCTAAAATTGACGAACAATACTTTTTTCATTGTAAACTCGGGAATTGTCATCACAGCCCTGCCTGGAGATGGCAGCGAAGCGATTCAGATTTCTCGCAACCTCTTCGCGACGATTGAAGGCGCAGAAGCGAAAATCGAACAGCAGAACGACCCCAAATTCTGGGCGAAAATATTAACCGCTCAGGAAAATTACTCTTCACGCACTGCGCCCAAACCCGTCCCTGCGGATGAATTGGATCTGTTCAAAAACAAAGGCAAGCGCGGCGATGCGAATTTCAGCAGTTTCGTCTCCACAACTCCCGGCGATGAAAAATACCTCTCCCCTGCCCCGGACAATCCCGCCCGCAAAGTGGCTGGTACACCCGGCGGCATGAAACCCTATGTGGGTGCAGTTGGTCCGTAAGGACTCTCTCTCTGATTTGGTCACCCGTCTGATGATTTTTGTGTGGTTTTGTTTTTTCGTGGTAAAAAAATGTTGTGATGAAAGTATCATTCACCTCGTTCGCAGCAGCACCATCGGACAAGCCAAGCGGTGGCACACGGCAGTCTGTGATGAATTCGCAGTCAACCTTTTTCAGCAGTGTTTCTGCGGGAGGACACATGAAGCCTCCCCTGTGAATGAAGTGGGATCAGCGAAAACGTTATTTGAGCAACCGTGTGACACTGTTGGCTTGCCAACAGTGAATCGAAAAACGATTACGTGAGTCCCAGGTCTTCATAAATCGCTTCGTTGATTTCTTTCGCGCGGCGTTGATGTTTCGGCTCACCTGGTCTCCCGTTTGCGACGACTGCGACGACCAGTTCTCGTTCCGGGTCGGCAAAGGCGATTGAAGACTGTGAACCGCCGTGCCCAAACGTTCTCTCGGAAGCGTACTTGCCGAAACCATAGGGGACGGTTTCCGCACCATAACGGTTTGAATTGACGATGAAACCGAGACCGTAATCAACAATGTGTTGCAGTGTTAAGTCGAACTCATCCACGCGATGTCTGGATGTCATTAGATCTACTGTTTGCGGTTCAAACAGAGGTGCTCCCTGATGAAGCAGGCACTCGTAAAACCAGCCCAGTTCCCGAATCGGTCCTCGTGCATTGCCTCCCGGGGAAGGCGTCACACACCGCGGCGCCTCATGCCAGTCGGTGAGCTGAATTTTCCCTTTCTCACGTTGATAGACATAGGCAATGTTGTCCTGGATTTGTTCGAAGACCTCGACTGGCATGCCGAGCCAACTCTCTGTCATTCCCAATGGTTCCAGAATCAGTTCCCGCATTAGTTCAGGATAGCGCTGTCCTGTGATCCGCTGCAGAACTTCACCCAGGATAAACCAGCTTGATGTGACATGATAACCGGCCGTTTTTCCGATCTGCCAGTTCTCTTCCAGCGGTGTATCACAGATACGTTGAATGGTTTCTTCCCAGCTTAGTTCCGGCCAGCCTGTGTCGACCGGGCGAAAGCCGGCGGTATGGTTCAGCAGATGCAATAAGGTGATCGGCTCTTTCCCCTGCGTGCCAAACTCCGGAATCCATTTTGCCACGCGATCATCCAGGCTCAGTTGACCCTGCTCCCATAAGCGGGCGACCGCCATAGCTGTCAGTGGTTTGCCGGCAGAGAGCCAGAGGTTGATCGTGGCTTGCGTCATCGGCTTCCCGGGACGCGCCTCGCCGACTGCGGTGTCTGCGACGACGTCCCCCTGCAAGGAAACATAAATCTGCACGCCGGTATGCAATTCGTTTTCGATGCCTTCCAGGATCAGCGGATACGTTGCAGGGAGTTGGTCTTGTAGAGACGACACGGGAGACTCGCTTTGGGTTAAGGTGAAAAGAGAAACGCTTGTTGAATGTTGCTTTTAGCGGAAGATCGGTTGTAGTTCAACTATATAGATAAGAAAGGTATAGTTATATGGAACCTGAATCGTGCTGCTTTCTGCCCGTTCACTGTGATTTGGGGCGTGTTTCCACCGTCGTGCCAGCACTGTCGGACAAGCCGAACAGTGGCACACAACCGATCAAACTTGTCTCCAATAATACCAAATAGGAGCCGCGTTGGGTGGCACTGCTGGCTTGCCAACAGTGAACGTGAAAACATTTTTGTTATGGAAAATGTAGGGGTTGATCCATGTGTCAGCCCCTACGAATATTAGGGATCGAACTGTGCTGTTGATTCCTGTCTGAAATCCGATTTGGTATCATAATTATTCCCTACGCCAACCGGCGCACGTTGACGTACTATTGGCTGCTTAATCTGAATGGAAGTGAGACCACCTCCCATGAAAATCACCGCGATCAAAACCTACCCTGTTCGAATTCCCCTCAAGCCCGAACGCCGTATGATTTCGGCGCTTGGCAAACACGATGTCTCCCAGTATCTGGTCTTGCGGGTAGAGACCGATGCCGACATTGAAGGAGCCGGCGAAGCGACGGTGCTCTGTCGCTGGAGTGGTGAAACGGTCTGGGGCGCGCAGGCGATTGTGGATCACGTCTTTACGCCGTTGTTGCTCGGGCATGATCCTTGTGACATTGAAGGCGTCAATCAGATTCTGGATCGAACCGCGCAAGGCAACTGGTTTGCCAAGTCGGCAATTGAGATGGCCTGCTGGGACATCAAAGGAAAAGACGCGCGGCAGCCTGTCTATGAATTATTGGGTGGCGCAGCCCGCAGTCGTTCGATTAAATGTCGCTTCTCAATGGGCGCTTATTCGCTGGAACGGGCGGAACGCAGAACCAAAGAACTCGTCGCGGCTGGTTTCACCACGATCAAAGTCAAGGTCGGCACGAATCCGGATGAAGATGTCGCCCGCGTGAAACGGGTTCGCGAAACGATGGGCCCTGATCTGGAATTGACAATCGACGCGAATGCCGGCTGGGATGCCGAGACCGCGATCGCCACGATGGAGCGCATGGAAAAATATAATGTGGCTCTGTTCGAGCAGCCCACGCACCGCGGCGACTTTGCCGCACTGGCGGAAGTGCGACGGGCGATTAAGCCGGAAGTCATGGCCGATGATATCTGTTTTGACCTGGCGGATGCGAAAGAGTGTATTCGCAACGAAGCTTGTGATGTGATCAACGTGTATCCCGGTAAAAACGGCGGCATCAGCAAGACAGTGGCGATTGTCAACTACGCAGCCTCGCATGGCGTTCCCTGCAGCATCGGTTCCAATCTGGAGTTGGATATCGCGTCCGCCGCCATGTGCCATTCGGTCGTGGCTTGCCCGAATATGAATATCGAACAATACCCCGGTGATATCCTGGGGCCTGAGTACCATGAAATTTCAATCGTTAAGAATCCGCTCGTCATTGAAGGGCCTGTGATTACGATCCCTGATTCACCGGGGCTGGGCATTGAAGTCGATTGGGGAATCGTCGAAGCCAATTCGAACAATTGAATGTCTGCTGACAGATTTCAACCAACAAATCTCAACTTTAAATCGAACAATTTCACTGGATGACATCTCATGAATGAAAATAACGTTGCTTTGATTACCGGATCTGCCACAGGTGTGGGGCGTGCGTGTGCACTGCGGTTCGCGGAAGAAGGTTTTGATATTGTTGTGAATTATTCGCGCAGTAAAGATGAAGCGCTGGAAACCAAATCGCTGGTGGAAGCGGAGGGGGCGAATGTGTTACTCATTCAATGCGATGTGAGTGATGACGCCGCCGTGCAGGCGATGATCGGCGAAGTAGAAACCCAATGGGGGCGACTGGATATACTTGTGAATAACGCGGGGACGACCGAATTTATTGAACACAAGGACCTGGACGCAATGAGCGAAGCGATGTGGGATCGTATTCTAGGCGTGAATTTGAAAGGCCCCTTCTTCTGTGTTCGTGCCGCCGCCCCTTTATTGCGTGAGAGTGAATTCGGCTCGGTAGTGAATGTCAGTTCGACCGCTGGCATTGACGGACGCGGCTCAAGCGTCGCCTATTGTGCCAGTAAAGGCGGCCTGAATACGATCACGAAATCTCTGGCCCGTGCATTAGGTCCCGAGATCCGCGTGAATTCCGTCTGTCCCGGCCCGATCGACAGTCGCTGGCTCAAACGAGTCATGACCGACGAACAACTGGCGGCTGAAACAGCCGGCTATCCGATCCCCCGCCCTTCCCTGCCCGATGATATTGCTGATACGGTGTTGTATCTTTCTCTGGGAACGACGCTGACGACCGGGCAGTTACTGGTGGTGGATGGCGGACGCACGATGTAACCTGTCGTCTACCTGGACTGGTTCCAGTAAACTTTCAGATAATGCGAATTGCGACCGGCGACGACGATATCGATCTTTCCATCGCCGTCGATATCGCGGGCCGCAATGAAATTGCAATCCATTAACCGGCGTGGCACTGTTGGCTTGTCAACAGTGATTGAGAAAACGCGATGCTCCTACACAATAAACACCACAAATGGGTAAGCCCGAATGCAATTCGGGCCGAGCGCAACGAGCAGGAAACCTTCGGGGGAAGTGATCCATTCAGCATACACTCACACATGGCAGGAGGCTGCAAGCCGTTCGCAGCAGCACCGTCGGGCAAGCCGAGCGGTGGCACGCGGAAGTCGGTGATGTGTTCAGAGTCAACCAGACTCAGGCGTTTCCATGGCGCGCACATCGGGCAGCCCTTACCATTACTCAATGCGTTTTGTTCTTCTGAAAACGACCGCGCACACTGACCGTTTCCTGTTGTCTGACGACAACCCCGAATTACATTCCGGGCCACCCCATCTAATATTTTTCGTGTACTTTCGTGCTTTTCGTGGTAGAGCTATTTCTTTTAGATTGCGCTCAGGTGTGGCACTGTTGGCTTGCCAACAGTGATTGAAAAACGCTGTTGTCGTGCAAAAAACAGGAGTGGGATCAGCTAAACAACTGCCTGAGTGGTTCACCGCCGTCGTTGATCGGAATCGGACGATTGAGAGAATCGGGTAGCATCAAACCGGGATCGATGCCCATCGCCCAGTAAATGGTGGCGGCAAGGTCTTCAGGGCTGACAGGATGTTCGGCTGGTTTTGAGGCAAGCCGGTCGGAACGCCCGTAGGTGGTGCCCCCTTGAATACCGGCACCGGCAATCAATGCCGGGAAGAGTTGGCTCCAGTGACCACGGCCCCAGGTACTGTTTGGTTTAGGGGTGCGGCCCATTTCTCCCATCGCAATGACGAGTGTATCATCCAGCATCCCGCGTTGATCCAGGTCTGTTAATAATGCGGCACAACCCTGATCAAAGGTAGGCAGCAAGTTGTGCTGCACATCATCACTGTTGCGGTGCGAATCCCAGCTATACCCGTCCACACAATCGTAGTGCACGGTGACAAATCGCACGCCCGCTTCGACAAGGCGGCGTGCCATCAGGCAGGATTGACCGAACAGATGACGGCCGTACTGATCGCGGAGCTTTTCGGGTTCTTTTTTGATATTCAGTGCATTGCGGGTATTGTCCGAAGTCAGAAGCGCCAGGGCGCGTTGGCGAAATTGATCAAAGATCTCCGAATCGGCTTTGTCAAAATTACGCTGCATCCTATCAAAGTGTTTGAGCAACGAAATACGACGGCGAATCGTTTTGAGGGGAACTTCCGGTGCGAGGCCTTCGATTTGAAAATCTAATTCTTGATCGGTACAGTCGCGCCAGTAAGGATTGTCCGCAGAGTCCCGTTGATCGACGGTTGTCGTGAGTGGGTTGTAAGCCCGTCCCAGCCAGCCCGCATATTCACCAGGACGAATGTAGCGGCCGCCCGCTTGCAGACGTCCCAGACGATTCGGGACAACAGAATAGTTCGGCAGATCGCGTTCCAATCCACCCGGCGCATGTTGTGTCAGATATTCGACGACCGACCCCATCGAAGGCCAGTCTTTCGGTGTTGCGTCAAATCCAGCGCCGACCGGAATGCTCCAGCGCTTACCGGTTTGAACATAGTGGCCGCCACCGCTGTGATCATTAAAGGTATGTGTCATGCTGCGAATGACGGAATATTTATCGGACACATTCGCCAGATGCGGCAGGTGTTCGCTGATGAGCAGTCCGGGAGTGCGGCAGTCGATCGATTGAAAGGGCCCGCGGATTTCACTGGGGGCTTCCGGTTTGAGGTCAAAGGTTTCGAGCTGACTCGGGCCACCAAACAGAAAGAGAAAGATGACCGATTTCGCACGTCCGCCCTGAAAAGGGTTCGCAATCTGTTGTTGCTCGGCCTGCATTACTTTGGGCAGCGTTAAGCCGAGTAGCCCCGCCCCGCCGGTCGTAAGCAGTTCTCGTCGCGTGATTCCAGTACCTGTTCGGCATGGATGATTCAGAATCGAGAACATGGAACTAGCCTTTCACTCGCTTCAGTCGGACACGTGAAAATAACTCAATCTGATGCCGAAAAGAATGTCCGATGAGGCATGGAGGACATTCAGCGCGCCATCCTAACAATTGATCGGTTGTCTGTCTCTATGATATATAGTTTATTTTATATGTTTTGAAAGGCGATTAAAAAACAGGGATCGGTGGTGGGTTTTCAGGAAAAGATCGGGTACAGTTGACGGAGACCCACCCCGACTTGAGGGGCTTTACTCAGCGCACAACGATATTGGCTTCCATGATTTTCAGGAGACATTTCTTATGCTTTCGATGCGGAAACAGGCTGTTTTACTGGTTATCGTCACTTGTTGTTTCAGTTTCCTGAATGAGGCTCGTTCCTTACAGGCGGAAGATTGGCCACAATTTCGCGGGCCCAATTGTTCGGGAGTTTCCTCAGCGAAAAACGCGCTGCCTGCCGAATTTAATGATCAGAAAAATGTCCTCTGGTCTGCCAAACTGGGCGATGGCATTGGCTGTCCCGTGGTGGCTGCGGGCCGCGTCTTTACGTCCGGTATGGTTGGCAAGGATAAAATTGCCTTGTATGCCTTTGATGCCAAAACCGGAGAGAAGCTGTGGGAGCGTGTCTGGAAGACCGGCGATCTATTGGAGATTCACAAAACAAACAGCTTCGCCGCGACGACACCCGCCGCCGACGACGAACGGGTTTACTTCTACTTCAGCACGCTGGGTATGCTGGCCGTTGATGCGGAAACGGGAGCCGACGTCTGGCAGAAAAAACTTCCTGTCCCTTACTTCGTGTTCAAGTGGGGCGCGGGGATGTCACCCATGCTTTATAAAGACCTGGTATTGTTCTGTCAGGATGATGACCTGGCGCCCGCCTTTTATGCGTTTGATAAAAAGACCGGGAAGATTGTCTGGAAAGACGATCGCAGCGATCAGGCGGTCAATTATTCGCATCCGGTGATTTGTGAAACGGATCACGGAGATGAGGTCGTGATTGCGGGAACCGGATCGTTAATTGGCTACGATCCCCAAACCGGTAAACGGCTCTGGAGTGCCCGCACACTGCTACGCAATATCAAGACGACTCCCGTGAGTCGTGACGGCGTGATTTACGTCTCGCTGCAAAGCGGTGGGATTGCCAATCAATGGCTGGCTTCGATCGATCGCTGGGAGACCGGTAACAGTGATGGTAAAGTGACGAAAGAGGAAATTCAGGCGTTTGTCGGTAAGGTGAAAGTTCCCGAAGCCTTCTATAAGAAGACCTTTGATCGAGGCGACCTGAATAAAGATGGCTTTCTTGAAGGGAAAGAACTGGATATTGCCTTCCTGCCGCCGGGTAATGAAGCGGGAGCGAAATTCGGTGAAGAACCGGCTCAGCAGTTTATTCTCGCTGTCAAAGGCGGAGGGCGCGGCGATGTCACGAAAACCCATCTGCTCTGGAAACATCCGACCAAACATACGGACCATATTGTCTCCCCGCTCGTCACGGAAGACCGGATGTTCCTCGTCAAAGCAGGCGGAATCTCAACCTGCTTTGAACTTGAGAAAGGCAAGAAACTCTGGGGACCCAAACGGATTCAGAACGAAAGTCAATACTTCGCCTCTCCGATCTTTGGCGATGGCAAGATTTACGTTGCCGGTGAGAACGGCAACATTGTCGTGCTGGAAGATGGCCCCGAGCAGAAAATTCTCGCCAAGAACGACATGGGCGATTCGATTCTGGGTACCCCTGCCATCGCGGACGGCCGAATCTTTGTTCGTACCCGCGGCAAGTTGATTTGTGTGGGTGAGAAGTAAGGGGAGTCGGGTTTTTGAGGGACCTGATTCAACCGTTGAATCATCACTGTCAGACAAGCCGATCAGTGGTGCCCTGCTTCGGTTTCGTTCTTAAATGAGAAGACATTGGGTGGCACTGTTGGCTTGCCAACAGTGAATGGAAAAAACGCTGTTGTGATACGAAAATTAGGGGAGGCCCCTGTCTCCGCCCGTCGTATCGAGGTTGTTTGCAGGTTAACTTGCAGAGCTAATTCCGGTTCCGTCCGAGCATGGTATAAAGTTGAATGCCGCTAGGCGGGCGAACACATGGATTCGCCCCTACCTCTATTTGTATTAATCTCTCTGCTTCCTTAGTGTTTGCGTGAACTGACAGTTTCCGGTTGCCTGCGTCAATCCCGAATTACATTCGGGACTACCCGCTTGGGTTATTTGTGCTCAAATGATAAGAGATTGTGTGGCACTGTTGGCTTGCCAACAGTGCATGGAAAAACGTTTCTGTGACACGAAAAGTAGGGGAGGACCCATGTGTCCGCCCGTTATATCGAGTTCGTTTGCAGGTTGACTTGCAGAGTAATTCCGGTTCCGTCCGAGAGTGATATAAAGTTGAAAGCTGTTAGGCGGGCGAACACATGGATTCGCCCCTACCTCTATTTGTATTAATCTCTCTGCTTCCTGAATATTTGCGTGAACTGACAGTTTCCGGTTGCCTGCGTCAATCCTGAATTACATTCGGGACTACCCGCTTGGGTTATTTGTGCCCAAATGATAAGAGATTGTGTGGCACTGTTGGCTTGCCAACAGTGAATGGAAAAAACGCTTCTCTGACACGACTTTTTATTACTAAACTCGCTTCCTTTGAGTGTTGCCTTTAGCAGAAAATTTCATCGAGACTTGATATTCACTCCTGATTCGTTAATATGCACAATCGATTGTGCAAAGGGGTTATATGAGTCAGTCCGCGAACAAACAGGTCACGTTAAAGCAGGTTGCCGAAGCTGCCGGAGTGAGTCTTTCGACTGCTTCCCGGGCGTTGTCGGGGAAAGCGGAGGCGTATCGGATCAGCCGGGCGACCGAGAAGTCGGTGCAGTCGGCGGCGAAACGGCTGCAGTTTTCTCCGAGTCTGTTGGCGAAGTCGTTGCGCTCTCAGCGTACAAAGCTGCTGGGCGTTGTTCTGCCGAATGTGGCGAACCCGTTCTTTGCGGCGATTGCACGCGAGATCACCTTGGCGGCGGAAGAGAATGAATTTTCGGTGCTGCTCGCCGACAGTCAGGAAAGCAGCGAGACCGAAATCCATCTAGTCGAACAGCTACAGGCCCGGCAGATTGAAGGACTCGTCGTCTGCCCTGTGGGACTTCAACATCAGCATCTCACAAAAATCGCAAAACAAAATTTACCGCTGATACTGGTCGACCGTGGCTTTGATCACAAACAACTGGTCACGGTGACCTCCGATCATCGCGCAGGTGCGCGTGCGGCCACAAAGTTGCTGACCGATCAGGGGCATCAAACAATTGGCGTACTGCAGGGGTTGCCGGATACGCTGCCGAACGCCGAACGTTTAATTGGCTTTCGTGAAGAGCTCAATCGCTGCGACATTCCCTTTGATCCGACATTGATTGAGGGAAATCATTTCGACGAGGCGTCCGGCTATCAAGCCGCTCACAAATTGCTTACCGAACATCCCGAGGTCACGGCGCTGTTTGCATTCAGTAATCAGAATGCATTGGGCGCTCTGCGGGCGGCTGCGGAACTCGGGCGAAATATTCCTGACGATTTGTCGCTGATTGCCTTCGATGATCATCCTTTCGCCGCTTATCTGGCGGCACCGTTGACCTCGGTCTGTCAGGATGTGAGTCAACTCGGACGCGTCGCCGCCCGGCTGCTAATCGAACACATCAAAACGGGTCAACAACCCGACCAGAAACAACATCGTATTCCTGTCCAGCTCATGAACCGATCCTCGATTGCGAAGATCAGATGAGTGAAATAAAATTATCAACTAAGAAAGGTACCAATACAATGAATCGACATGCTGAGACGCTCAGCTCTCAATTCTCGTCTTTTGTTCGCAGCATTCTGTGTCTGCTGCCGCTACTGATCAGTGCGACGGTCATGGCGGGGGAACCGGAACGCCCTGTTCCGCTGATCTTCGATACTGATATCGGCAACGATGTGGATGACGTGTTGGCGCTGGGCATGATCCACGCGCTCGAAACCCGCGGCGATTGCAAACTGCTGGCAGTCACGATCACAAAAGATAACCCGCTGGCCGCCTCTTTTACCGACGCCGTCAATACGTTTTATGGTAAAGGCGACATTCCCATTGGCATCTGCCGGAGTGGCGTGACGCCTGCTAAAGGTAAGTTTAACGGGCTGGCGGAAAAGAAAGATAATGGCAAACTGCGGTATCCGCATGATCTGACAGACGCGAAACAGATTCCCTCAGCAGTGACCGTGCTGCGAACAGCGCTGGCAGGGGCAAAAGATCATTCGGTCGTCATCGCACAGGTCGGTTTTTCGACGAACCTGGCGGATCTGCTCAAGTCATCTGGTGATAAAATCAGTCCGTTGTCGGGTGAAGAACTGGTGAAGCAGAAAGTCAAACTGCTGTCGGTGATGGCGGGCGCGTTTGAAAAAATTCCTCGCAAAGGAAAAATGGTCGATCATCGCGAATACAACATCGTGAAAGATATCCCGGCGGCGAAACGGTTGGCTCAAGATTGGCCGACGCCGATTGTCTGGAGCGGCTATGAGATCGGTCTGTCGGTGGCTTATCCACACGAGAGTATTGAAGAAGACTATAATTACACGCCGCACCATCCGCTGGCTGAGGCGTATATCCTTTACAATCCACCGCCCCACGATCGTCCTACCTGGGATCTGACGAGCGTGCTGTATGCCGTCTTTCCTCACCGTGGTTATTTTGATCTGTCGGATTCAGGAAACGTCACTGTCAAAGAAGATGGTCTGACGACGTTTGAAAAGACAGACAAAGGCCAGCACCAATATCTGAAGCTGAACGAAGCGCAGCGGCAGCGCGTAATCGAAGCTTTGGTTCAGCTTTCCAGTCAACCTCCTGCGAAATAGCCTGTGTCCAGGTTGGCTGTAGCGACTCCAGGGGTGTTTGGACCGAGTATAATAGCACGCGAGACGCTATACTAAAATGTGATGCGCTCTAGAATCGGCGGTGGAACGATGCAGGAAACACAACGCGCGAAAATTACCGTGCTGGGTTCGGTTAATATGGATCTGATGATCCGCTCGGGGAAATTACCACTCCCCGGCGAGACTGTGATCGCGGATTCGAAAGTCGAAAACCCGGGCGGCAAAGGCGCGAATCAGGCGGTGGCAGCGGCGCGAATGGGCGCGGCGGTTACAATGATCGGCTGTGTGGGTGATGACAGTTTCGCCGATCAACTGCTGCAGAATCTTCAGGATGCGCAGATCAATACGGCGCACATCACACGGCGGACTGATACCGCCAGTGGTGTGGCGGTTGTGATGGTGGAAGCGAGTGGTGAAAATGCGATTCTTGTCGTTCCCGGTGCCAACGCTCTCGTCAGTCTGGTGGAAATTGAACAGGCAAAGCAGGTCATTTGTGAGAGTGATCTTCTGTTGATGCAACTGGAAGTGCCACAGGAGATCGTTGTGGCGGCAACGCAGATTGCACGTGAAGCGGGGGTGCGTGTGATTCTCGACCCGGCCCCTGCTCCGTTAAATATTCAGAGCGAATTACTGCAGGTTGACTTGATCTGTCCCAATCAATCCGAGGCGGCGGCGCTGCTGGGTAAGCCCGTTGATTCGATTTATGATGCGGTTTCGCTGATTGAAGAACTGACTCAGCTTGGTCCCAAACAGGCGATCATTACGATGGCCGAACAAGGGGCCGTCGTATTTGATGGTGAGACGGTAGAAACCGTTCCGCCGTTTGTGGTCGATGTCGTCGATTCGACGGCGGCCGGTGATGCGTTTGCGGCGGGATTAGCCGTTCGCTTGGCGGAAAACGCTGCATTGATTGACGCGGTGAAGTTCGCATCTGCCGCCGGTGCGCTGGCGGCCTCTGGTGCCGGTGCGCAGTCGGCGATGCCGACGCGGGAACAAATTGAAATACTTTTAAAACAACAATAACAGGAGCGCTTCGATGAACGAGTTCAGGGTTCAGTTCAGTAATTGTTTGCTGTTGGCAGTCTGTTGTCTGCTGCTGAGTTGTACACAACAGGCGGATCAGGCAGAACAAGCCACAGACGGGAAATCAGAAAACCAAAAGCCGCGAATTGCGTTGATTATGAAATCGCTGGCGAACGATTTTTTCTCGTCGATGGCGAAAGGAGCCGAGCAGCATCAACAGACGCATAGTGACGATTACGAGTTAGTCGTCAACGGCATTAAGGATGAGCGCGATTTAAGTCGTCAAGTGGCGCTGGTGGAAGAGATGGTCGCGAACGGCGTCGATGCGATTGTGATTGCCCCGGCCGATTCAAAAGCGTTGGTACCGGCACTGCGTCGCGCTCGCGAAGCGGGCGTCGTTGTGATCAATATCGATAACAAACTGGACGAAGAAATTCTGGCAACGGAAAACATCGAAATCCCTTTCGTCGGTCCCGATAACAAAGCGGGGGCCAGGAAAGTCGGCGATTATTTAGCGTCGAAGTTGAAGTCGGGCGACGAAGTGATCGTGCTGGAAGGGATTCGCACGTCTTTTAACGGCACTCAGCGTCGACTCGGGTTTGAAGCAGCGATGAAAGATGCCGGGATCAACATTGTCGACACTCAGTCGGCGCAGTGGGAAATGAGTATGGCGAATACGCTGGCGCTGTCGATGCTCAGCGAACATCCGAACGTCAAAGCAATTCTGGCGGCAAATGACAGTATGGCTTTGGGTGCTTTGGCGGCGGTCAAGAACAACGGCAAAGCGGGCGAAGTTGCGGTAGTGGGTTTCGATAACATTGCTGCGGTCCAGCAGGCGATTCGAGACGGACAGATTCTGGCAACTGCTGACCAGCATGGCGGCGAGTTAGCGGTATTCGGGATTGAGTACGCACTCAGTCTGCTCAAAGATCCAAGTGCGAAACTGGAAGATCGGGAAACGCCCGTGGATCTGATTACCGCTGAGGTTTTGAAATGAATGGCGGGACGCAGCCGCTGCGATTGACTGTGGGTGATCTGTGCAAGGATTATGTTGTGCGGGTGCTGGACGGCGTTTCGTTTGAACTGCGCGCGGGCGAAATCCACGCGTTACTCGGTGCGAATGGTGCGGGGAAAAGTACGCTCTGTAAAATTATCGCCGGTTTGACGCCTGCGACATCGGGCAGCATGACATTGAATGGTGCGCCCTACGATCCGCACGATAAACGGTTCGCGGAAACACAGGGCGTGCAGATTGTGCAGCAGGAACTCAATCTGATTCCTACCTTAACCGTCGCGGAAAATCTGCTGTTGGGACGCTTTCCACAGCGATGGGGAGTCATCGATCGCCAGAGACTGCATGCACGGGCGCGGGTGGCTCTGGATCGGTTCGGCCTGCAGGAGATCGCCGCCGATCAAAGTGCGGGCAGTCTAGGCGTCGGTCAACAACAGATGCTGGAGATTGCGGCGGTCCTGGATCGGAATTGCGAACTACTCATTCTGGACGAACCGACGGCGGCGCTGAGTGCGGGCGAAACCGAGCGGTTATTCGCACGACTGGATGAACTGCGGAAACGGGGCGTCGGCATTATCTATATCAGTCATCGCCTGGATGAAATCGCAAAGATCGCGGATCGCCTGACGGTCTTACGGGACGGGAAATTTGTAAGCACACACGCGGTGAGCGAGTTCCAACCCATCGAACGGGTCATTGATTTGATGACGGGCGAAACGCAGGCGGCTCAGCATGCGATACAGAATCATCAAACGTACGCCACGGAACGGACTATGATGCGTGTGGCCGGAATGAGCCGCGCGCCGGTTGTGCAGGATGTCAGTTTTTCGGTTCAGGCGGGCGAACGGTTCGGGATCGCCGGTCTGGTGGGATCGGGGCGTACGGAACTATTGCGTTTGATCTTCGGAGCCGACCGGGCGGACGCAGGGCAGATCTTTCTCAGAGACGAAACCGCGCCTCGACAGTTTCGTGATCCGCATGAAGCGGTTGCGGCGAAGCTGGCGATGGTGACTGAAGACCGCAAGCAGAACGGGCTGCTGCTATCCCAGTCGATTCGGGTGAATACGACGCTGTCGAGTATGGAACTGCTGACGGGAGCCGCGGGGATTGTCAATCGACGTCAGGAAAAGGAACTCGTCTCAGCGCAGCGGGAAACGATGAAAATTCATTCGCGTGATATTGAACAAAGTGTGGGCACGCTGAGCGGCGGAAATCAACAGAAGGTCGCGGTCGCGAAGTGGCTGTTGAAAGACGCTGACGTGTTTCTGTTCGATGAGCCGACGCGCGGCATTGATGTGGCGGCCCGTAGAAATATTC